>JAESFG010000134.1_pt1 | contig 232994 bp, 185 predicted proteins | sample 9269371 | NCBI WGS metagenome assembly JAESFG01 (sample SAMN14506227, study PRJNA617093) | algae metagenome | isolation source: Aetokthonos hydrillicola CCALA 1050 (B3-Florida) and co-occurring... | place: USA: South Carolina | collected 2013-01-01 | reverse complement strand
GATGCGGTAGACGTGATCGACGCCGCCGTACAGCAGCGGCGGGAGTTCAGGGCCGCGGTCCTGCACATACGGCGCGTTGCCGGGGTGGTCGATGATCGCCCACTGGAAGCCGTAGTCGGGGGGCATGTTGGCGGCACCGGTCACGGATTGAATGGTGGCGAGAAACGCGGCCGGAAGAAGTCGGTTCAGCATTGGGGGCACCCTGTGCAAGGTGAGGGAATCAGCATGATCCAGCGGACAGCCTATCGGCGGAATCCGCCGAGTCAACGCTGAATCTCAATTCTTGGGCGCATCACCGCAACATGGCGCGCAAACGTGGTCGATGCAACGCAAATTCTTCTCTGGCCGGGCGCTTTACCGCCCGCGCGGCAACCGCGTCATCGCCTGCCGCTCCGCGCTCGGCACGCGCACGCGCCTTGCCAGGCCCAGCGCTTCCATCACGCGGATCACGATGTAGGACAGATCGAACTGCCACCAGCGCAGGCCGTGGCGCGCGCTGGTGGGGAAGGCGTGGTGGTTGTTGTGCCAGCCTTCGCCCATGGCCAGGACGCCGAAGATGGGGTTGTTGCGGCTCAGATCACTGGTCTTGAACTCGCGGGCGCCCCAGATGTGGCACACCGAGTTCACGCTCCAGGTCACATGGTGCACGAGGAAGATGCGCGCCAGGCCACCCCAGATGAAGCCCAGCAGCGCGCCCGTCCACGTGCCCGTCACAAGTCCGCCCACGGCGGTCGGGATCAGCAGCCCCAGCAGCACCCACAGCGGGAACAACTTGGCGATGGTGGTCACGAGTTTGTCTCGACGAAGGTCGGGGACGTAGCGGTCGAGGTCGTTGGGGAACTGGTCGAACATCCAACCGATGTGGGCGTGCCAGAAGCCCTTGATGACGGCGATCACGCCGCCGCCGTGGTAGTTGGGCGAGTGCGGGTCTTCGGCATGGTCCGAGTGCTGATGGTGCTTGCGGTGCGAAGCGACCCAGCGGACGACGGGGCCTTCGACGGCCATCGAGCCGAGGATGCCGAGGATGGCGGTGGTGATGCGCCCGGTCTCGAACGACTTGTGGGTGAACAGGCGGTGGTACCCCACGGTGATGCCCAGCCCGGTGGCGAGGTACATAACGACGAGCATGCCGAGGTAAAACCACGAGAAGCCCCAGCCCCAGGTGGACCAGATGGCGACGCCGAGCCCGAGCATGGGGAGGATGATGGCGGCAAGCACAACCGCGCGCATGCCCAGAGAAGCGGGCTCGCGGTCTGAGGGACCATGGATCATGTGCAAGGTGAGACTCCGAGCGTGGAACAGGTGGAGCAGGTCCGGCAGTGCCGGGAGCCGGGAGGTGCCGGCGAACAGACGCCCCGAAGGCCGGATGATATGCAGTCGGCGCGCCGGATTCGGGGACATGAACCGCAAGGATTCGCCTCCAAAGCGGGTTTGAAGAGATTTCACACGCGGCGAGCAAGTCCCAACCCACTCACCGCATGCCGCCCACTTCGTGCCTTGTGCCTCCGTGCCCCGTGCCTTCCCCCAAAGCACAACGACCGCCCCCTGTGCAAGGGCGGTCGTTGGTGGTGTCACGTCGTTCTGGTGTTGAGGTAGAGACGTGTGACGCGTGCGAGTCGTGGCAGAAGCCGTGGCGGCCCCGTCAGGGGGCGTCTCGGCTGGAGATTCGTCATCCGACGAACCAGAGCTGGGAATCTGAGGCCCGAGCGTGTGGGACCGGGCCTCAGTGACGGACGCTTTCGGTCATCCTGGTGCGGCGGGCACGTTCCTGCCCACCAGGCCCATGTCCCACCGCGCCGGGACGCCGAAAGCGGAGCCGTCTTTCAAAGGAACTGTCGGGCCTTCGCCCGCGAGTTCCGCCCCCACCTCCCGACCCCCCCGACCCCCTTCGATCAGCCCGGTGTGGTGAAACCGGCTGTCTCTTTTTCTCCCCCCGCCGGCAACCGCCCTTTTCCATGAAGCGTGTGCCGGTCGGGGTGCTGTGTCTCGCTCCGAAAGGTCGCTCCGGCCCGCGAAGGTCGGGGCAACCCGCTGTCTTTCTCCACCGCCAGACGGTCCGGCGAGGCAAGATGATCGATGCAAGGGTCATGCCAGACCCGGATTGGCGTTCTGGAGGCTAAAACGGGGCTTGGTACGAGGTAGATTGTGACTAATCGCAGTTATAATTGTGCCCCGCCGTAGTTGACTCGACGATTGTGATTAGTCATACTTTAGCCATGGAAGGCCCGTCCCGCCCCGAACCATCCCGGAACCCGGCTCTGGCGGCGCAGGTGATGGCCCGGTTGGGGGTGGGTGTGCTCGTGGTGGATGGCGTGGGAACGGTGTTGCAGGCCAACCGGGCGCTGGCGGAGCGGGTGGGGGGTGCATCTATTGAAGGGAGGCCGCTGGCGCAACTGTTTGAAGGCGGGGAGACGGTGGCGGACCGGTTGGCCGCGCTGGCCCGCTCGGCGGGGTCGCGGGCGATGATCCAGGGGTGTCGGCTTTTGCGCGCCGGAAAAGGGGGAAGCGCGACGACGGTTGATCTGGTCGTGGATGTGGATGCGGGCGGCGGGGCCGGGGGGCAGGGCGGTGGGGCGGTGTTTGTCATCACGCTGATCGATGCCGATGAGCGGGGGGCGCTGCAGTCCGAACTCACGCGCTTGCAGGCGGCATTGGCGGCGAGCGAGCGGGCACGTGACAAGATGGACGCGCTCACGCGCGAGGTGAGCACGCCGGGTGTTGGGCCCGCCGCGGCGGTGCGGATGATCGGCGCTTCGGGGCCGATGCTTGTGATGATGGACCAGGTCGAGCGCGTGGCGCGGTCGGAGGCCACGGTGCTGATCCACGGCGAATCGGGATCGGGTAAGGAACTCGTGGCGCGTTCGATCCACACGCGCTCGGCGCGCTCGGGCAGGGCGATGGTGGCGGTGAACTGCGCTGCCATCCCCGAGACGCTGCTGGAGAGCGAACTCTTCGGGCACGAGCGCGGGGCGTTCACCGGCGCGGACCGGCAGCGGCTGGGGAAGTTCGAGTTGGCGGATGAGGGGTCGCTGTTCCTCGACGAGATCGGCGAACTCTCCACGGCGGCGCAGGCGAAGTTGCTGCGGGTGCTGCAGGACGGCACTTTCGAGCGTGTGGGCGGGACCGAGACGATCACGGTGGACGTGCGCCTGATCGCCGCGACGCACCGGGATTTGGCGACGCAGGTGGAGCGGGGGCGGTTCCGCGAGGATTTGTTCTACCGGCTGAACGTGTTCCGAATCGAAGTGCCGCCGCTGCGGGACCGGCGCGAGGACGTGCGGCCGTTGACCGAGTTCTTCCACGACCTCCACGCGCGGCGGCTGGGCAAGCCGGTGCTGCCGATCAGCGAGCGCAGTTTGCGCCGGCTGCTGACATACGATTGGCCGGGCAACGTCCGCGAACTGGAGAACACGGTGGAACGGGCCACGGTGTTGTGCAATGAGGGGGAGAGCGCGCTAGAGATCGAACTGCCGCAAGGCGGGCCGGTGCGGCGTGACGACGAGGACTCGGGGCGCGGCGGCGGCTCGCGCGGCGCGGCGGGCGGCTCGGGCGAGAGTGGCACGGCGGAACTGCCTCGGGACGTTCTGCTCGACCTCACCACCGACCAGTTGCAACGGCTCCAGATCATGCACGCGCTGGAGACCCGCAACTACCGCGTGTTTGGCAAGGGCGGGGCGGCGGAAAAACTTGCGCTGAACCCACAGACGCTGCTGTCACGGATGGAGAAGTTGGGGATCCCCCGGCCGCGGGCGATGCGGAAGGCGATGAAGGGGTGAATAGAAAACGCCGCGCGAAGAGCGCGGCGTTGGCGTATGAAGCGCGATTGATACGAAACGCAGATCCCTGAGAGGTTTACGCGCGCCGGCGGCGCATCGCGGCCAGACCGGCCAGACCCATCAGGCTCACCGCGCCGGGGGTGGGGACGAGGTTGCCGTCGTAGCCGCCTTCGCCCAGGGCCGTGCCGTAGAAGAAGTAGACGTTGGTGATGCGGGAAAGGTCGAAGTTGGCGCCGGCGTTGCCGAGGGTGAAGACCACGGCGTTCTTGATGAGGCCGCCCGAGCCTGTGATGCCGCCGTTGCCGGTGGCGGTATCGTCACCGGCCGAGAGGATGCCGTACTGGGGGCCGTCGGGGCTGGGGGGCGGCTCGAGGTCGGGGCCGGGGAAGCGGTCGCCGGGGCCGAAGAGGTCGATGCCGGTGCTGCTGATGCCGTAACTGCGCGAGCCGGGGGTACCGATGTTGAGCGAGCCGGATTTGTAGGCCCACTCGCCGCCCACCACACCGCCCGCGGGCTGGCCCTGCGGGTCGTAGAAGACCGACGAGCCGGGCGCGAGGACGGCGCTGTCGCGGGTGAGCGAGAGCGCGCCGCCGGTGACATTGAAGAAGACCGCCGTCAGAAGTTGGGCAGGCTCCGTCACATCGGCGGTCGACGTGTTCGTCAGCGTGACGACGAGTTGGCCAGAGCCGTTGACCGTGAAGTCCACCGAGGCGGCGAGCGAACCGGACGAGCCGGTGAAGAGCGCGGCGTGTGACGTGCCAGCGGCAGCCACCACAGCGATACCCGCGAGGGCGGAACGAGAACGAATCGACATTGATGAATCCTCCTGAGGCCCGCTCTCCTGGAGCGAGCGACGTGTTGCAGCCGAAGGTCGTGCGCCTCCGTGATGGAGCAAGTATCCTCGGTTTCGACGGTGAATCAATGGTGATGGCTGTAGTTAACCGAATTTTGGCTGTAATCGACCTTATCGGACGAGATTTTTCCCGCTTGAAGGCCCCGGTTCTCTGCGGGGAGGTATACTCCTTGCAGTCGCCGCCACCCCCGGCGACCTTCTTCCAACCAGACCCGGCCAGGGGGGCTTGGCCACGAATCAGGTGGCACCGGCTTCCAGCCGGTGCGGGCTCTTGGCTGCTCCGCGCACCGCACGCCCGCATCTCTTTGGGAACGCCGTTCGCGGACACCGGCTGGAAGCCGGTGCCACCGGGAGAGACCAATGGCAAACTGGACGAAGAAGGACCTGCTCTCGAACCCCATCAAGCACATCGACATCACGAAGTTCGATGCGCGCCCCGTGATCGATTCGTACCGCCAGATGGCGTATTCGAGCCGCACGCTGGCGAACGCTTCGGACATCTACTCGATGATGCTGAAGGACAAGGACTGTGCGGTGATCCTGACCCTCGCGGGCAGCCTCATCAGCGCGGGGCTGAAGAAGGCGATCATCACGCTCATCGAGAACAACATGATCGACGCGATCGTGTCGACCGGCGCGAACATCGTCGACCAAGACTTCTTCGAGGGCCTGGGCTTCAAGCACTACATCGCCCCCGGCAGCCCCGAGGCCCCGCCCGTCGACGACATGACGCTGCGGAACATGATGATCGACCGCATCTACGACACCTACATCAACGAGGACGACCTCCGCGCCTGCGACCACGCGACGTACGAGATCTTCAACGCGTTTGAGCCCGGCGCGTACAGCAGCCGCGAGTTTGTCGAGGCGATGGGCGCGTACCTGGCCAACAACGCCAAGTACGCCAAGAACGAGAGCATCGTCAAGACGTGCTACCAGAAGCGCGTGCCGATTTTCGTGCCGGCGTTCAGCGATTGCTCGGCGGGCTTCGGCATCGTCCTGCAGCAGACCGAGGCCATCGAAGAGGGCCGCGGCCAGGTCGCCATCGACAGCGGCAAGGACTTCCGCGAACTGACCGACATCAAACTCGCCTGCAAGGACACCGGCCTGCTCATGATGGGCGGCGGCGTGCCCAAGAACTTCGCCCAGGACATCGTGGTCGCGGCGGAACTGCTGAACGAACGCAAGGGCGGCAAGGCCCGCGGCGACATCGGGATGCACAAGTACGCCGTGCAGATGACGGTGGCCGATTCGCGCGACGGCGCGCTCTCGGGATCGACCCTCCGCGAGGCCTGCTCGTGGGGCAAGGTCGACGTCGTCCACGAACAGATGGTGTTTGGTGAGATCAGCGCCCTGTTCCCGATTCTCGCTTCCGACGCGTTCCACCGCGGCGGCTGGAAGAAGCGCAAGGGCTTCAAGTTCGCCGACCTCTTCGAGAAGGGCGACGGCGTGCCGTCGTTCATGAAGGCAGGGTCGCGAAAGATGGCGGCGCGGTAAGACTCGCATCGAAAGATAGACGCTCTTTATCAGGTACCTGAGCCTCCGAAGCGATGTTTCGGGGGCTTTTCTTTGGCTTCTCATCTTGGTACCTTCGGCATGAGCCGTTCGAGCCGCAACAATTCCGGAGCCCCGGTCCATGCCTGCAACATGCCCCAAGTGCGAGGGAGCGATTGATCCGCAAGACATCAATATTGGTACCGACACGGCGATGTGCCGGGCATGTCACAGCGTGCTGCGCGTGACGGCGCTCGTCGAGGATGTTGAATCGGGTCCGTTCGATATCAACTGTCCTCCCAAAGGCGCGTGGTTTCGGGACGATGCCGCACGCGTTGTGGTTGGAGCGACAATGGGTTCGCCCGTCGCCGGGTGCATCATCGTCGGGTTTGTGTTGATTTGGATCACGATGCTCTCGCTCATGGCGACGGGCATCGTCCCGATCTCGCCTTCTCAACAAGGACAGATCCCGCTCTTTCTGATGATGAGTTGTGTGCCGATGTCGATTATGGTCGGCGTTGCGGCGTTCTGCTTCGGTGCCCGTGTCGAGGTCGCGATCAGCGGTGGCACGGCCGAGGTGTTCACCGGCGTCGGCGTGCTCGGTTGGCGGCGCTGTGTCGATTGGCAGAGCGTGACCCGAGTCTCTCTGGCGGATTCCGGTGTCATTGTGAACGGCGGGCGGGCCGATGTGCTGACGCTCGAAGGCGCTCGTCGTGTCAAGTTCGGGCTTCTGCTCACCACGGAACGGCAGAGGTTCATCAAGCGCGCTCTCACGACGCTGCTCGCTCCACCACCGGATTCGGGCTCCAAGTAAGTGTTCCGCCCCCAATCGATCGAGACGCGGCGCCGTTTGATGCCTGAGATGCCGTCGAACAGTCGAACCATCCTCCGATCCTCTCTTCTCCACGGTGCGATCGGGCTCTTCATCGCCACCGTCCTGGCGCAGGCGGCGGGGTACTTCGGCACGATCGATTCCCGAAGCCCGCCCGCGGCCGCATACGACGCGGACGCGTCGTTTACGTTTCCGGGCGGCACGGCGGTCGATTGGTGCATCAAGAGCGGTCTTGGGCGGCAAGAGCTACAGTGGGTGCCGAATACAGAGCCGGCGTCGTCGAAGGCCCCAACGACCTGGCCGCTCAGCGTCATGGCCGCGCCTACAAAGATCGAGCGTCGCCCGCCGTGGTGGAGCCGAATCCGCGATGAACGGGGTGCAAGGCGCGCGGTTGAGGAATCCTTGCACTGGGGCGACCCTCGGCAGCACGACTATGCCGTGGGATGGCCTATCGTGTCGTTCCGGTTTGAGTACGTCACGCCCCGGTATGCGGCGGGCCAGAACGGGCCGCCGAGGGTTGCGAAGGGTGCGGCGCATGAGTTCTGGATGTCGCCCACCGCGCTACTCACGCGGAAGTCCGTCCAGCCCCGGCTCATCACGTTCAATCCGATCTGGCCGGGACTCATCGCGTCGTCGCTCTTCTGGAGTGTTGTGTCTTGGGGAACTTGGACGATCGCCCGAACCGAAGTTCGTCGCCGGCGCGTGGCGCGCGGGCAATGCGCAACGTGCGGATATAACGTTGCCGGTCTCCTTGAGGGGATGCCGTGTCCTGAATGTGGCTCGGACATTCCGTCGAAACGACCCAACGACCGTATCTAACCCCGATCCCGAGCCGATGTCCGCCAGTAGAAGAACGAGCCCCGAGCGTGAGCGAGTGGGTCCGTCGGTCGTTCGTCTTTCGACGAACCTGGACCCGCTCGGGGCTCGTTGTTTTGGGGATCGATCGTCCGGGTGTCCCGTTGAGTAGGACGTGTTACGGGCAGCCGGTGCCGAACGCGCTCAGGAAGCGGGTGAGGTCCGCCGTGTTGATGGTCCCGTTGCCGTCGAGGTCCTCGGGCTGGCCGGGGCCCGCGCCATCGCCGAACCGAGCGATCAGTCGGACCAGGTCGGCGGTGTTTACGGCGCCGTCGTTATTGAAGTCGGCGGCGCACGCGGGCGGTGAGGTCAGGTCTTCGGCGAAGAAGACGTTGCGCTGCAGGTAGGCAATGTCGGTCGTGCGGCGCAGGATGCCCGAGAGCGTGGTGGATTCGAGCGCTGCCACGACATCCGGCGGGAACTGGTTGTTCTGGTACCAGAAGCGGTCGCCGTCGCGCAAGCGGAGGAACTGGTCGGTGATCACCGCCGCGTGGGTGCGCCCGATGCTCGACCCCGGCAGGTGGTCCTCGGCGAGCATGCCAACCCACGGGTCGATCTCGTCGACGCTCGTGTAGAGCGACGCGAGCGCGCTGGCCAGATCGGCGTTCGACGTGATCTGTGCGAAAGACGTGACACGAGGCAGACCGAAGTCGGCGCGGAGGGTGTTGTAGTCGGCAAGGCCGTGGTCGCGCCCGCGCTGGATGTTCAGCGCGCCGAGATCAAACCCGCCCGCCCCGGGCGGCCCGAAGAGGAAGTTTCGCAGCGGGTCGACGATCTTCGTGTCGGTGGCCTGCTGGATGTTGGTGGCGAAGTAGCGCACGATCGGGCTGATGCCGCCGGCGTCGGGGATCACCGTGGGGTTGAAGAACGCGTCGGCGAGTTCGACGATGCCGAAGGCGTTGAACTGCGCGTCGAGAAGGTCGATGTCGTCGCCCACCATCGAGTGCCCGATGCGATACGCGGCGGTGGCGAAGGCGTTGCTCAGTCCGGGGTTCACGCGGGGGTCGTAGCCGCGGTAGGGGGGCAGCGGACGCCCGAGGATCGCCGGCAGAAACTCGCGGTAGGTGATGACCTGCATCTCGGCACCGACGATCCGCCGGGCCTCCTGGTAAAGCCTTTCGTCGTCCCATCCCGGGTGGGCCAGGGCCAGCCGTGCGGCGTGCAGGTTGTGCTCGCGGAGGAACGCGGTGTGCAGGGTGGTCAGGCCGGGTTGTTCGTTCGCGCGGACATCGCCCGCCGCGACGAGCGAGGTGGCGGGGAGTCCCAGCGGGTTGTCGTTGGCGAGCGTGCCGTCATTGAGCGGCAGCATGACGCCCTGATCCGTCTCGCGGACTTTCATGCGCCCGCCCACGCCCTCGCGCAGCCACGCGGCGCGGGCGCTGTCGCTGCCGTAGATCATCGACGCGTCGATGAACGAGGTGACGAGGTTGACCTGCTGTCGGGGCGTGGTGACGCCGGTGCCCGCATCGAACGCCGAGCGGTCAAAGAAGATACGAACGAGGCCGGTGCCGTTGGGATCGAAGTATGGATCCCCCGAGGGCACGGCGATATCGAAGTCCTCGGTCGAACCGCCCTGGGCCAGGCCGATGTCGTGGTCGAGGAACTGGCCGAACTCGTACACGCAGGTGGAAAGCCCGCGGTCGTCTTCGGTGGCGTCCGCCTGTGCCACCACTGTGTTACTGATGACACGAGGGTTGGCGCGCGCACCGCCGGTGGGGGCACCGATGCCGTCGGCGTAGTGGGCACCGCTGCGCTCGCGGAGATACCGGGAGCCCGCGCTGCCCCAACGAGGGTGTGCCGGGTTGTTCCCGGTGCCGTCGTAGGTGCGGAACGGCGAGACCGATGGCGTTCCGGCGTCGGCACCGGACTGACCGCCGCGCCCACGCGATGCGGCCTCGCCCACACCTGATGCCCCGGCGCGGGCAGCCTCGCGCCACGCGGCGCGTTGAGGGCCCATCGGGTCGGCCGTCTTGGCACTCTGCGCCACCGCGCGGCCCGGGGAAACGATCAGCGTGGCCGTCGCGGCGAGCGCGAACGCTTTGCGGGCGACGCTCGCACGGGTCGCCGGGGTGAAAGTGAAGGTGCTCGCGGCGGTGCATTGCGCACCGTTGCCACGTTCGGAAGACCTCGCCATGATGTGTCCCTTTCGAGTTGCTGAGCGCCGAGAGAACGGCGCAATTGGGCCACGCCGTCGTGGGCCGGTGGTGTTCGGCGTTGCACACACAAACGACTTGTGCGGCCTGCCTCACCCATCCGCCTTCACTCACGACGGCGTGCTGCCTCGGCCATACGCCGTGCGTCCGTGCCGTGATGCAGCCGGTTCTGCACTTTCGTGCGATTCGCCGATTTTGTCATAAGGCAAGTAAAAAATGCTGAGAATCTCAGCATTTGCCGGGTTCGCTGCAATACACGCGGGCCGGCCGCGTTCGATATGAAGGTCGGTCGCGGACCGGCGCGGTGGCTGCGCTCGCGCGGTGCCGCGGGACGTGGCGTGCATCAGCATTCGAGGGCGCCTCGTACCATCGCGCCAATGGACCGCAACCTCTACACCTTCGCCGCGCACGCCAACCTCGACTTCGCCAACCCGATCTCGCCGAAGACCATCGACCAGGCGCTATCGCTCCTCTCGTTGCCGACGCCCGCGCGCGTCATCGACATCGGCTGCGGCAAGGGCGAACTCAGCGTCCGCATCGCGCGGCGGTGGGGGATTGGCGCTGCGGAACGATGCGTCGATGCTGTCGACTCATCGGCACTCATGATCGACGAACTCCGAAGGCGCGCCGCCGCGAGCGGCGCGGAAGTGGCCGCGCGCATCAACGCCGTGCGCGCCGACGCCGGCGCGTTCACCACCGCCGCAAGCGCGGGTTCGTACGACGGCGCGGTGTGCTTCGGATCATCGCACGCGCTCGGCGGCGCGATCCCCGCGCTCGCCGCCGTCGCGCGCCTGCTGAAGCCCGGCGGCGAGGCCCTCATCGGCGAGGGCGTGTGGGAGCGCGAACCGTCGCCGGACTATCTCAGGGCCTCGGGCATGGCGCGGGAAGAAATGCCCACACTGAGCGAGTGGACCGCCGCCGCCGCGAGTGCCGGTCTGTTCGCCCGCTGGATCGTCACGGCGTCATCGCGCGAGTGGGACGAATACGAATGGGCCCATGCACGGGGCATCGATGGCTTCGCCGACGCGAACCCCGGCCGCCCGGAGGCCGCCGCCATGCTGACCCGCAGCCGCGCGTGGCGTCAGACCTATCTGGCATGGGGTCGGGGAACGCTGGGGTTTGCCTTGGGTGTCCTGAAAAGACGACTTGTTTGAAACACCGGGACAGGCCAACTCTTCGCACAACACTCTCGGACCCTTTGCGCGGCCTTTGCAAAAACCACACATGAGCGGGGCATTGTTCCCCCGACTCCAGAGCGTGGCGGTCTGGGTCTGCGCGATCACTGCCTACCGGCGGTAGCGATGACCCACCCCCACACCCAGCGCCCATTCGTCCGGGCGGTGCCGTGTCCTTTTTCTCAAAGGCGCGCACCCCACCGGTTGTGTTGTTGTGTCGTGGACAGAGAGAAGACCCCCAAGAGAGGAAGACCAATGAAGACCACCGTCCGCGTTTCGATGCTCGTGGCGTTCGCCGGCCTCGCCGCCGCGCCCGCCTTCGCCGCCCAGTTCACCGGCCCCAGCAGCAGCGCCAGCCCCTACCTCGTGCCCGCCATCGGCGCTCCCGCCGGCATCGATGTGAAGTCGATCCTCACCGTCGGCGACAGCGTCCCCAACGCCAACGGCACCGGCAACTACCGCATGGTCGGCATCCCCGACGGCCTGGGCGCCTTCGACAACAACGACGGCACCTTCACCCTCATGATGAACCATGAGCTCGGCGCCACCGCGGGCATCGCCCGCGCCCACGGTCAGACCGGCGCGTTCGTCTCCCGCTGGACCATCCGCAAGTCGGACCTCGGAGTCAACACCGGCCGCGACCACAACACCTCCTCCGCCGACGCCTTCGAGTACTCCGCCGGCACCGGCACCTGGAGCAACACCCCCTCGGCGGCCCAGCGCTGGGGCCGCTTCTGCTCGGCCGACCTCGCCGCCCCCTCGGCCTACAAGTTCGGCAGCCTCGGGACCGACGCCCGCATCTTCATGAACGGCGAAGAGATCGGCGCCGAAGGCCGCGCCTACGCCCACATCGTCACCGGCGCCGCCACCAACCAGACCTGGCAGCTCCCCCACCTGGGCAAGTTCTCTTGGGAGAACTCGGTCGCCAACCCGCGCGCCCAGGCCCAGACCATCGTCATGGGCACCGATGACTCCAGCACCAACGGCGGCGTCTACATGTACGTCGGCACCAAGACCAGCGCCGGCAACGACATCGAGCGCGCCGGCCTCACCAACGGCAGCCTCTACGGCATCAAGGTCAACGGCGTGAACACCGAAGACCGCAACGCCGGCATCCCCAGCGGCACCAGCTTCTCCCTCTTCAACCACGGCAACGTCGCCAACACCACCGGCACCCAGCTCGACACCATCGGCGCCACGGTCACCGCCGGTCAGAACAACGTGACCGGCTTCCTCCGCCCCGAAGACGGCGCCTGGGACCCCGCTGATCCCTCCAAGTTCTACTTTGTCACCACCGACCGCTACAACAACGCCGGTGAAGGCACCGGCACGCAGGTCGGCCGCTCGCGCCTCTGGCGCATGAACTTCACCGACATCACCAACCCCACCGCCGGCGGCACCATCGACATGCTCCTCGACGGCACCGAGGGCGGCCAGATGTTCGACAACCTCACCATTGACCGCCGCGGCAACGTCCTCCTCCAGGAAGACGTCGGGAACAACCAGCGCTCCGGCATCGTCTGGAACTACAACATCCTCGCCGACAACCTCACCCCCCTGCTGATGCACGACCCCGCCCGCTTCGGCAACTACTCGCCCGCTGTCAGCCCCTTCAACCAGGACGAAGAGTCGTCGGGCATCATCGACGCCTCCGACCTCCTCGGCGAAGGCTGGTTCCTGCTCGATGTCCAGGCCCACTACGGCATCGCCGGCGAACTCGTCGAGGGCGGCCAGCTCCTCGCCTTCTACAACCCCATCCCCACCCCCGGCGCGGTCAGCCTCATCGGCCTGGCCGGTCTGGCCGGCCTCCGTCGCCGCCGCTAATCGATCGAGCATCCGGGCTTCTGTCGCTCGGACTGAAATGATCGAGAAGTGTTGACTGAGACCCTTCGCCCCGGACGCCGACGTCCGGGGCGTTTTTCTGCGCCCGCCAGTTCATGCATCCACCGAGGCCGCGCCGACGTGATACGGACTCCGCTTGAAATGTGCGCTTCTGCCCTCTGCTCGATGGCCCTCGCCTGCGCGTCGGGTTCGTTTCACGCGGCCGATGACGAACCCCACGCGCAAGCGAGGGCCAGCACACGAACCGCTGCACGCGCGAACCTCAATCGGAACATGCATGAGAGGATGAAGAGGACGGTGCTTCGACGATCAGCGTCACCGGACCGTCGTTCACGATGGTGGCTTCCATGTCGCCGCCGAAGACGCCGGTTTCGACGCGGACGCCCTGCGCTTTCACGGCCGCGAGCAGCAAGTCGAACTCTTGCTTCGCCTGCGGCGGCTTCATGGCGCGATCAAACCCCGGCCGCCTCCCGCTGCGGCAATCGCCCGCGACGGTGAAGTTCGACACCAGGAGCATCGCGCCCCCGATGTCGATCAGGCTCCGGTTCATCTTGCCGGCTTCGTCAGGGAAGATGCGCAGGTGGACGAGTTTCTCGGCCATCCACGCCCGATGCGATGCGGTATCTCCAACTTCAACGCACGCGAGAACGACGAGGCCGCGATCAATCTGCGCCGCTTTGCGACCATCGATGCAGACGCTCGCTTCACGGACACGCTGGACCACGGCACGCATGGGCACAGCGTACCCGCGCCGGTCCCCACCGTTGCCGCGTGCGGCGGTTGAACATTGGAACCTCCGTCGCAGGCCCCGCCCTCACGCGGTGGCCCTTGGCGCGCGTGCTGCGGCGCGAACGTGATCAGCGTGATTCTCGGTCTTCCCCGGATCGCGGCGGTCAATCGGGATCTTTTATTCGGTGGATCACCATCAACCCCTTGGTCTGAAAGGGCTTACACGTGGAAGTCCGCACGCCGCGTGGCGGGTCACGGTCGGTGCGGCGGGCTCACTCACGTTCCACCGAACTTGAAATTATTTTTCATTCTTGGCGGATTTGCGCCGCATACCCCTTTGATCCCGCTGGTTCTTGGGGTAGTTTGTATAACCCGAGTGGGGACCATCCAGCGCGAGTTCTGCGCTCCGGGGTTCCCAATCAGCAACCTGTTTTGCGAGGACGAGAAAGATGCTCCGCAACGCCCGTATGTCCGCCATCGTTCTGGCGCTTGTCGCCGGCTCCGCGTTCGTTGCCTCCGAAGCCGTGGCCCGGCCGCCGATGACCTCGGCGTTCACCTACCAGGGTGAACTGCGGAACGCCTCGCTCCCTGTGAACTCGCTCTCGGACTTCGAGTTCCGCCTGTTCGATGCCGCTTCGGGCGGCGCGCAGGTCGGCCCGACCCTCAACGCGACCAACGTCAGCGTCGTGGGCGGCCGCTTCGCGGTGCAACTCGACTTCGGCTTCTCGCCCTTCGCGGGCGACCAGCGCTGGGTGCAGATCAGCGTCCGCAGCCCCGCCGGCAGCGGCCCGTACTCGACGCTGAACCCGCGCCAACTCCTGACCGCCGCGCCGTACGCGCTGTTCGCCCTCAACGGCAACCCCGGCCCCGCCGGTCCGCAAGGCCCCGCCGGTCTGCAAGGGCCGCAGGGCTTGGTCGGTCCTCCCGGCCCCGCCGGTGCGACGGGTGCCACCGGTGCGACCGGCCCGCAAGGCCCCGCCGGCCCTGTCGGTGCGACCGGCTCCACCGGTGCCCAAGGCCCGATCGGCCCCATCGGCCCGCAGGGCGTCCCCGGCACGCCCGGCCCCGAAGTGGCCGCGTCGGTGGCGAACACCACCAACCCCGTCACGAACCTGCTTTCGCTGAACGATTACCCCGTCCCGTTCCCGGCCGCGCCCCTCTTCTCGACCGGCGGCATCACGATCAGCAGCAACGGCTCGGGCCCCGCGAACACTCGAATCAACGTCCCCACTGCGGGGCGTTACCAGGTCAACTTCATCGCCAACTTCACCGGCGGCAGTTCCGGCATCAAGAGCGTCGGCTACCGCGTCAACGGCGGCCCGGCCGTGTACGTCTCTGACACCGTCTCGGCGTCCAACAACGCCCTCATGCCCGCGCAGGTGCTGAACCTCAACGCCAACGATTACATTGAAATGCTGGTCAAGACGAGCGCCAGCGGCACGACCAACCTCGGCTCCGCTCGCGTGAGCCTTTCGCTGCTGACCGTCGGCGCTCAAGGCCCACAAGGCCCCGCAGGCGCGACGGGCGCAACCGGCCCCGTTGGTCCCACCGGACCCATCGGCCCAGTCGGTCCCATCGGGCCGCAGGGCCCCCAGGGCGTCGCCGGAACGAACGGCAACGACGGAGCGCAAGGTCCGGCTGGTCCCGTCGGCCCTCAGGGTGCCACCGGTCTGACCGGCCCGGCTGGGCCTACCGGCCCCATCGGCCCTCAGGGGCCGCAAGGCATCGCCGGTACGAACGGGACTAACGGTGCCGACGGTGCCACCGGCCCGCAAGGCCCCGCAGGCCCCATCGGCCCTCAAGGGCCCATCGGTCTGACGGGTCCGGCGGGCGCGGACGGCGCCACGGGCGCGACCGGCCCCATCGGGCCGATCGGTCCTCAGGGGCCACAGGGCGTTGCGGGGGCGAACGGCGCTGATGGAGCCACCGGCCCGCAGGGTCCGCAAGGCGTGGCAGGACTCAACGGTGCCGACGGCGCGACGGGTCCGCAAGGGCCCGCCGGTCCCGCAGGCGCAACGGGTGCCACCGGTGCGACCGGTCCGCAAGGCCCCATTGGTCTGACTGGTCCCGCAGGGGCGAACGGCAACGACGGGGCTCAGGGCCCCGCTGGTCCCGCCGGACCCCAGGGTCCGATCGGCCTGACCGGCCCGGCCGGTGCGAACGGCAACGACGGGGCTCAAGGCCCTGCGGGCCCGCAGGGCCCCATCGGTCTGACCGGTCCGATCGGTCCTCAGGGACCGACTGGAGCCACCGGCGCCCAGGGCCCCATCGGGCCAATCGGCGCGACCGGCCCGCAGGGAACGACCGGTGCCACGGGCGCTACCGGTGCCACAGGCCCGCAGGGGCCGCAGGGCACGCCCGGGCCTGAGTTGGTCGCGGTGGGATCGCGTACGGCGGGCGGCATCAGCCTCACCTCGAACACCTTTGTTCCGATCCGCTTCGACACCATCAACGTGAACACCGGTGGTGCCGGCTTCGTTGACCAGTCCAACGTCAGCACGACCAAGTTCGTCGCGACCACCGCGGGGCGCTACCTCTTCACGGTGAACGCCCAGTTCAATAACACCACCTCCACGGCGAAGTCGCTGTATCTCCGCAAGAACAACGCCGCGCTTCCGACGTTGATCAGCGAGGCCGCGACCACGCCGTGGTGCTCGGGTAGTCTGGTGCTCGACCTTGCCGTCAATGATTCGGTGGAGGTCGTGGTCAAGACGAGCCTGAACGGCGTGCTCTTCAACGCCGGTCAGGTGAGCGTGTCGCTGCAGACCACCGGCCAGCAAGGCCCGACCGGTGCCACGGGTGCCACCGGCCCCGCCGGCGCAACCGGTGCCACCGGCCCGCAAGGCCCCATCGGCCTCACCGGCCCGGCCGGTCCCACAGGCCCCATCGGCCCGCAGGGCCCCCAAGGCGTCGCGGGCACGAACGGGACCAACGGCGTGGACGGCGCTCCCGGCGCAACGGGTCCGCAAGGCCCCGCCGGCCCGATCGGTGCGACCGGCCCGCAGGGTCCGCAAGGCCTCGCCGGCCCCGCTGGCGCAAACGGCCTCGACGGCGCGCCCGGTGCCACCGGGCCGCAGGGTCCGATCGGCCCCATCGGTCCGATGGGCCCCCAGGGTCTCGCAGGTGCTCAAGGCCCCGCCGGCAATGACGGCGCGCAAGGCCCCGCCGGCCCGCAAGGCATCCCCGGCCTGAACGGCACCAACGGCACGAACGGGACCGACGGCATCGATGCCGCCCGTTACATCGTCGATATCACCGGCTTCGGCACCCACACCAGCGTCCAGGCCGCCATCAACCAGGCCGACCTTGACCGCGCCGGCAACCCCAACGTCAATGTCAACATCCTCGTCCGCGCCGGCAACTACAACGAAAACGTCGCCCTCCTGGGCGGCATCCACCTCGCCGCCGCCCAGCCCGGTCGCGCCTTCGCCACCCGCATCAACGGCAACGTCACCCACAGCAGCGGCGGCGTGGCCTCGATGCGCGGCATCGATGTCGCCAGCACCAGCGGCGACGCCCTCGCCGTCTCCGGCACCGCCAACCCCACCCAGCTCTACATCTACGACGCCAACGTCGAGGCCAACGGCGCTTCGACCGACAACGCCGTGGACATCTCCACCGTCGTCGGCGGCTCCTCGGGCGTGATCTTCGACAACGTCAATTTCCGCAAGGCCTCGGCCAACCCCGGCCTCGCCGCCAACGTCGTCTCCGGCACCCTGCAGGGCACCGGCGGCACGTTCAACGGCGGGAACACCGCCGCCACTTCCATCCAGGTCTCCGACGGCCCCAACGGCTACGGCCGCGCGTGGATCAAGAGCAGCGACATCTTCGGCCCGGTCCTCGCCAGCGGCGCATCGGCCCCGGTGAACGGCGCGGCGATCGATATCGCCAACAGCCAGATCCGTTCCGGCGGCCTCTTGGCCGTGCAGGACACCACCCCCGCCATCGTGCAGGTCACGGACTCGTACCTCCAGTCCAGCATCGCCGGCGATATCGCCAGCAGCGACGGCAACTTCTACTACGGGCAACTGACGTTCCTCCCCGGCACCCAGACCATGCCCGCGTCGGCGACGCTGCTCCCCGGCACCGGTCCCGCTGGCCCCGCCGGTCCGCAAGGGCCGCAGGGCCTGGCTGGCCCTGCAGGTCCGCAGGGTCCTGTCGGTCCCGCCGGTGCCAACGGCATTGATGGTGCTCCCGGTGCCACGGGTGCTCAAGGCCCGGCCGGCCCTGCCGGTGCTACCGGCCCGCAAGGTCTCGCCGGCCCTGCTGGCCCGCAAGGCCCCGCCGGTCTCAACGGCACGAACGGGATCAACGGCGTCGACGGCGCCTCCGCCGCCAGGTATATCGTCGCCCCCACCCTGGGCGACGGCGCGACCCACATCAGCATCCAGGCCGCCATCAACCAGGCCGTGGCCGACGGCTTCGGCGGGTCCAACCCCCAGACCGTCATCCTCGTCCGCCCCGGCACCTACACCGAGAACGTCTCGCTCGTCGCTGGCATCCACGTGCAGGGTGCGGTTGCTGATCGGGCCTTCGCCGCGGGCGTGAACGGCCAGGTCTCGTTCTCCACCGGCGGCGTCACCTCGTGGAACGGCGTCGATATCAACGGCGGCACCGGCGCGCCCGGCCTCGATTTCTCCGGCTCGTCTTTCCAGCAACTCTTCCTGAACAACTCGTTCGTCTACGGCAACAACGCCGCCGCGCTCGACATGAGCAACACCGGCTCGGGCTCCAGCGTCACCGCCAACTCGGGCAACTTCCGCGCCACCACCGGCACGGTCAGCCCCGTCAGCGTCTCGTCCGGCACGCTCTTCTCGCAGGACACCACCTTCCGCCAGTTCGGCTCGGGCTTCGACAACACCTCGATCAACGTCACCGGCAGCGGCAAGGTCTTCCTGAACAACGCCGACATCTTCGGCGTGGTCGTCCTGGGCGGCGGCGATTCGTCCATCGCAGGCAGCACCGTCCGCAGCAACATCGCTCCCCCCGTCGTCGCCTCCGGCACGGGCCAGATGCTGCTCGCCGATACCGGCTTCTCGACCGGCACCCCCGGCTCGCTCGTGACGGACTCCGGCTCCGGCCCGGTTTACTACTCGCAACTCACCTGGACCCTCCCCACCCAGTCCATGCCCGGCACGGCGATCCTCCTGCCCGGCAGCGGCCCGACCGGCCCCGCAGGACCTGCTGGTCCGCAAGGCCCCGCCGGCCCGCAGGGCATCGCCGGGACGAACGGCACCAATGGTGTTGACGGTGCCCCCGGCGCGACGGGGCCGCAAGGTCCCGCCGGCAACGATGGAGCCCAAGGACCTGCCGGTCCTGCTGGACCGATGGGTGCAACCGGTCCGCAGGGTCCGATTGGGTTGACCGGTCCCGCCGGTCCCGCCGGTGCGAACGGCATTGATGGTGCGCCCGGAGCCACGGGCGCGACCGGTCCGCAGGGTCCGATTGGTCTCACAGGCCCTGCTGGCGCCGACGGGGCTCAAGGCCCCGCGGGCCCCGCTGGCGCGACCGGCCCGCAGGGGCCCCAAGGACCTCAGGGTATTGCCGGCATCAATGGCATTGACGGTGCACCTGGCGCGACCGGCCCTCAGGGTCCTGCTGGCAACGACGGAGCCCAAGGCCCCGCCGGTCCGGCTGGTCCGATGGGCGCGACCGGCCCGCAAGGTCCGATCGGTTTGACCGGCCCCGCCGGCGCGGATGGCGCGACGGGCCCTCAAGGCCCCGCTGGCAATGACGGAGCCCAAGGCCCCGCGGGTCCGGCTGGTCCGATGGGCGCGACCGGTCCGCAAGGGCCGCAGGGTCCGGCGGGCGCAAGCGGCATCGATGGCGCTCCGGGCGCGACGGGTCCGCAGGGTCCCGCCGGCAATGACGGAGCCCAAGGCCCCGCCGGTCCGGCTGGCCCGACGGGCGCAACTGGTGCAACCGGTGCTCAGGGCCCTATCGGATTGACCGGCCCTGCTGGGCCGACGGGCGCGACGGGGCCGCAGGGTCCCGCCGGTCCGACCGGTGCGACTGGGGCCACCGGGGCGACGGGTGCCACTGGGGCGACCGGGCCTGCTGGCGCTTCGCCGTGGGTGCTCAGCGGTGCGAACACCTACTACAACGCGGGCAAGGTTTCCGTGGGCACCATTACTCCCGGCTCAACCGACACCATGACCGCTGTTGGGTCCACGACATACACGATCCGTGCTACAAACTCGAACGCGGCGGGTACCTCGCTTGATCCCGCCGGTGCTCTCCGTGGAGAGTCGGCGCTGGCCGCAGCCGCAGGTGTGTACGGTCGGAATACGGGTACCACGGTGGCTGGCTACGGCCTGTTTGGACGAACCGATAGCACCGCCACGGGGGCCGCCGGCGTCTATGGATACAGTTCAAACGCGGGCACTCAGTTCGCGCCCGGTGTCAGCGGTCTGAGTTTCGGCGACAGCGGTGTCGGTGTCCGGGGCGAAGCGTCGTACGTCGATGCGTACGGCGTCCTAGGTGTGAACGGTGGCCAAAGCCCCGGCACCAATCCTGCGGGTAGCTACGGGGTCTACAACACAGCTACAACGAGTCGAATTGGGCACGGTGTCCGCGGCGACACCAACTCGATCGCGACCAATGCCTCGGGTGTGTTCGGTCAGGCCTTGGGCACGTCGGGCACCGTCTTCGGTGTCCGTGGTACGACGGCGAGCACCGCCGGTGCGGGCGTGCAGGGTATGACTTCTGCTGCACCGTCGTTCACCAGTTTCCCCGGGCCTTCCGCTCCAGCCAGTGCCACTACCACGACCGCCGGCGTGCTCGGCGTTGCGGGTGGCGCGAACACAGCTGGCGTCTACGGCTTCGCGAACACGGGCGGCAACGGCGTCGTCGGCGTTGACGGCACGGCTACCGGTGCCAACAACGCCGGTGTTCGCGGCGTGAGCGCCAACGCCTCCGGGTTCGGCATCCTCGGCATCAACGACTCAACCGGAAACACGGCCGCTGCCATCCAAGGCACCAGTAGCCGAGGTGTGGCCGGCATTTCGCCGCTGGCCGCGAATGGAAGCAATGCAACGCAAGCGAACAGACTTCAGGCCGGCGGCGTGTACGGGTCCACCTCCAACTCCAACGGCAATGCAGGCTTCTTCCTCGGCCGGGTCGTCATCGAGAATACCTCCGCTGGCGGTGCCGCCACCTCGGCGACCGACCCGTTCATCGTGTGGGCTCAGAACAACGGCGCGGCCGGTGTCAACAATAACGCCCAGATGTTTGCCAACGCCTTCAACCTCACCTCAGACCGCAACAAGAAGGAAAACCTGCAAACTGTCAACAACGCCGAGATCCTCAACAAGGTGCTCAACCTCCCGGTCACGACCTGGAACTACATCGGCAACCCCTCGACCATGCGGCAGATGGGCCCCATGGCCCAGGACTTCCACGCCGCGTTCGGCCTCAACGGCGACAACGACAAGCAGATCAACCAGGGCGATATGGCGGGCGTCACCCTCGCCGCCGTGCAGGGCCTCAACTCCAAGTTCGAGGCCGAACTCAAGAACCGCGACCTCCGCCTCGCCAAACTCGAGACCGAGATGGCCGCTCTGCAGACCGCCCTTTCCACCGCCAAGGCGCAGCCGAACCTCGGCGGTCTGGGTCTCGGCGGGCTCATCGTCGGCGTCCCCGGGTTGGCCGGGCTGGCGATCGTGCGTCGCCGCAACAAGAGCAACAACACCAACAAGGCCAACAGCACCAACGCATCGGAAACCAAGTGATCCAATCGTGACGGTCCCCGGCGGCTTGCGGGCCTGAAGAAAAGGCCCGAACGACGCCGGGGTGAACGACAAGGGGCGAGTGTTTCGCCCAGCAACCCCCGGACATCTTCGGAGTCCTCATCCATGACTCGCCACGATCTGATCCGCAGCAATCCCAAAGCACCCCGCGCGCGCGCCGTCTTTGCGGCGGCGCTCGTCGGTCTCGCGCTCGCCGCGTCCGCGGCCGCCCAGTTCTCCGTCCCCTGGTCCACCGTCGACGCCGGCGGCGGCGTCTCGCTGGGCGGCTCGTTCTCCGTCGAAGGCACCGCCGGGCAGTTCGATGTCGGCCTCGGCCAGCGCGGCGGGCCGTTCTGCCTCGTCACGGCGTACTGGGAGGGCGGACGCCTCACCAGCACCTGCCCGGGCGACCTCAACGCCGACAACAGCGTGAATACGCTTGATCTGGTTGTCTTCCTCGCCGCGTTCGGCAACCCCAGCCCCTGCGGCGACGGCGCCGACTTCAACTACGACGGCCAGGTGAACACCCAGGATCTCACCGTGTTCTTGGGCAACTTCGGCCTGACGTGCCCGTGACCCAGGCGAAGGCACCGAAACCCAATCAACCCCGCACGGGCCGCTCTCTGGGGCGGCCTGTTTTCTTGCATGGGGCGGGCAACGCACGCGTGCCGCACCCACACGAAGGAAAAACGCCCGCGAAGGCGCGGGCGTTGTGAAATCAAGAGAGAGGTTCGGGATTGAACCCGTCGCGACGCATCACGTCGTCTGGGCACCCGCCACCGCGGGCTTCTCGCTCGCGGTGCCCTCCGTCGGAGCGGCCGAAGCGGGCGCGGCTTCGCCCGCTTCGAGGGCGGTGAAGGTGAGTTTCTCCTCGCCCGCCGGGCGGGTGACGAGGATGCGGCTCTTGCCCTGGAACGTGCCGCTGAGCAGGGCCTCGCTGAGCGGGTCTTCCATGTAGGTGGAGATGGCGCGGCGGAGGGGGCGGGCGCCGTAGTCGGGGTTGTAGCCCTTCTCGATGAGGAAGTCCTTGGCGGCCTGGTCGAGTTCCATGGCCCAGCCCTGCTCGGCGCAGCGCTTGACCAGTTTGGCGGTCTCGTAGTCGACAATCTGCACCAGATTCTCGCGGGTGAGGGGGCGGAAGACGATCACGTCGTCGAGGCGGTTGATGAACTCGGGGCGGAAGAACCGCTCGATCTCCTTCATCAGCACGCCCTTGATGGAATCGAAGTTGCCCTCTTCGGAGCGCTTGGTGAAGCCGAACCCGCCGCCGCCCTTGATCAGGTCAGCACCGATGTTGCTGGTCATGATCAGGATGGTGTTGCGGAAGTCGACGTGCCGCCCGAACGAATCGATGAGGCGGCCCTCTTCCATGATCTGGAGGAGCATGTTGTAGACGTCGGGGTGGGCCTTCTCGATCTCGTCGAGCAGGACGACCGAGTAGGGCTTGCGCCGGATCTTCTCGGTCAATTGGCCGCCTTCCTCGTAGCCGACATAGCCGGGTGGCGCGCCGACCAGGCGGGAGACGTTGTGCTTCTCCATGTAGTCGCTCATGTCGAGCATGACGAGGGAGTCCTCGTTGCCGAACATGAACTCGGCGAGGGCCTTGCTGAGCAGTGTTTTGCCCACGCCCGAGGGGCCGACGAAGATGAACGAGCCCATCGGACGCTTGGGGTCCTTCAGGCCGGCGCGGGCGCGCCGGATGGCCTTGCTGATCGCCTTGATGGCGTCGTCCTGGCTGATGACCTTCTTGTGCAGTTCGGCCTCGAGTTGCAGCAGGCGGGCGGCCTCGACCTTTTCGAGGCGGGTGAGCGGCACACCGGTCATCTTGCTGACGACCTCGGCGATGGCCTCCTCGTCGACCACGCCGCACTGTTCCTTGCTCTTGTCGCGCCACTCCTGCTGGATGGTTTCTTTCTTCTTGCGGAGTTTCTCGGCCTGGTCGCGGAGTTCCGCGGCCTTCTCGTAGTCCGCGGCCTTCACGGCCTCGTCCTTCTGGATCGACAGACCCTCGATCTGCGTCTCGATCTCCGAGAGATCAGGCGGTTTGGTCATGCTCTTGAGGCGGACGCGGGCGCCGGCCTCGTCGATGACGTCGATGGACTTGTCGGGCTGGACCCGGCCCGTGATGTAGCGGCCCGAGAGTTCCACCGCCGCGGCGACGGCCTCGTCGGTGATGCGCACCTTGTGGTGGCTCTCGTAGCGGTCGCGCAGGCCCTTGATGATGAGCACGGTCTGCTCGGGGGTCGGCGGCTCGACGGTGATGGCCTGGAAGCGGCGGGCCAGCGCGGCGTCCTTCTCGATGTACTTGCGGTACTCATCGAAGGTGGTGGCACCGATGCACTGGATCTCGCCGCGGGCGAGCGCGGGCTTGAGGACGTTCGAGGCGTCGATCGCGCCTTCCGCGCCGCCGGCACCCACCAGCGTGTGCAGTTCGTCGATGAACAGGATCAGGTTCTGGGCCCGCCGCACTTCGTTCATGACGGCCTTGATGCGCTCCTCGAACTGGCCGCGGTACTTCGTCCCCGCGACCATCATGGCGAGGTCAAGGACGACGAGTCGGCGGTCGTGCAGCAAATCAGGCACTTCGCCGTTGACGATCGCCTGGGCCAGCCCTTCGACGATGGCGGTCTTGCCGACGCCTGCCTCGCCCAGCAGAACAGGGTTGTTCTTGGTGCGGCGGCACAGGACCTGGATCACACGCTCGATCTCGTTGGTGCGACCGATGACGGGGTCGAGGGCACCCTCACGGGCCAGCACGGTGAGGTCGCGCCCGAACGAGTCGAGCGCGGGGGTATTGGACTTCGCGCCGGGGGCGTTGGCCTGGCCTTTTCGGGCCTGGCCCGAGCCTCCGGAACCGGAGGGGCCTTCCTTGCCGCCCGAGGCGCTGCCGCCGGACGCGCCGGGCTCGCCGGCGTTGCCGCCGTCGCCCGAGACCTCTTCCTTGTCCATGCCCGCGCCGAGCAGGTTCAGGACCTCCTCGCGGACCTCTTCGAGTTTCAGGCCGAGGTTCATGAGCACCTGGGCGGCGACGCCGTCGTGCTCGCGCAGCAGGCCGAGCAGCAGGTGCTCGGTGCCGACGTAGTTGTGGTTCAGGTTGCGGGCCTCTTCGATGGCGTACTCGATGACCTTCTTGGCCCGTGGCGTCTGCGGCAACTTGCCCATCGTGACCATCTCAGGCCCCGAGTGGACGAGTTTCTCGACCTCCAGACGGACCTTGCGCAGGTCGACGTCGAGGTTCTTGAGGACGTTGGCACCGACGCCGGAGCCTTCCTTAACCAGGCCGAGCAGGATGTGCTCGGTCCCGATGTATTCGTGGTTGAAGCGCTGGGCTTCCTGGTTGGCCAGGGCCATCACCTTGCGGGCACGGTCGGTGAAGCGTTCGAACATCTTGAGACCTCCTGGCCGGTTCGGACCGGCGGCCCTGTGCGGCGTGCCTTGCCCCTCCGAAGGATTCGGGGGTTCTCGGACGGTAGGTCCGAGGGGGGTTCGGGGAAGTTGCACGCCGACAAGCGATTCGCGTGATTATAGACCGGGGATTCCTGTTCTCCGGAACTGCAAGCACGATGCCCGTGTGCATCGGCACGCTTTGGGTGAGTGTTCAAGAGGAAACCGTGACCGGCGCATCGTGGCGCGGGTTCGGCGGCGCAGGAACGGCGCGGGGTGTCAGTGGGGGGGACTGTCGCCTGCCAGAATGACGGTTTTCGGACGGGGGCTTGCCGGGGCGGTTCACAGCACCGCGTGGCTGAAACGGATCGCGAGCGGACACCACTTTCGCCGGTACCGTGGGCTGGGTGGTGGTAGTTTGATCTGCATGGACACCGAGGGTGCTGTCCGGGAAACGATCAGGGAGCACAACCGCGAGATTGTGGTCGAGGCGATCGCGTGCGCGATGGCGGGTTTGTTTGGGACGCTGGTCACGGTGGCGGTGGTTGGATTCGTGATGTTGCGGAGCTCCGGTACTTCGGTGTCCAAGTGGTTGACCGCGACGGGGGTTTTTTGTGGAGTGCTGTTCGTGATTGGGGCAATTTCGTCGTGGGTACAGGGAGGGACAAAGTCTGCAGCGGACCGCTTTGATGAATGCCTTGGAAACAACGCGTTCACCTATATGCCGCCGACTGTTGGGGGTGAAGCATCGATTGCCGTGCTCCTCGCGTGGGCCGGGCACGGTCCCTATGCGTTTCTCGAAGCGTTGTGGATGCTTCGAAAGCGGTTTTCAACTGACGAGCGAACGGTGCGTACCGCGTCGCGACTCCTCCAGCGGTTGGAGAACAGAGGTCCCGCCTTGGTGTCGACGGTCGATCCGCCTCATGTCGTGTTTGTGTTGCTGACGGTCGGTCTGGTGAAGCCAAACAAAGCCAATCCATCGCCACCAAGCGTCGTGATTACTGAAAAAGGGCGCGATGCACTCTTTGGGCTTTCTAGCGGTTCGCGCGCGTGATCTCCGAAGTCAGCCGCGCACGGACGAAGCGGTTGAGGTCCGTCGCCTCCGCCGGGGACTGGGCCTGGTTCCAGAAGATCGCGCCGTCGGCACCTGCCGCCTTGGGCACGGTGAGCATCGCCGAGAGGTCGTCGTCGTTGACGAACTGGCCGAAGATCGGTGAGCCGATGCCGTCGTAGCGGACCCACAAAAGGGCGATGACGGGCTTGCCGGGGGCAAAGCGTTTGCACAGGGCGATGCGGCCGCGCAGATCGGATTGGTAGACGGTGACCTCGCGTTGAAGCGGGCCGATCTTCGCTGCGCTGTTGGGCAGGCCCTGCTTGTCGGCATACAGGCAGGGGAAGAGCGCATCGCTGGCGTCCCACAGCCACTGGGTCTTCTGCTGGTACACGGCGTACGAGGGCCAGGGGAAGGCGTAGTAGCCCCACTTGGCCTTGGGGCGCAGGCGCTTGGCCTCCTTCAGCGTGTCGAGCATGAAGCGCTTGGCGCCGGATTCGTAGTTGGCTTTCGCGAGGCGCTCGACGTCGGCGTCCGGACGGCCGGGGCTGTTCCGCCGGACGATCTCTTTCGAGGCTTCGCGGTACTCCGGCTTGGTGAGTTCCCACACCGGGTCCCAGGCCTCGTAGTCAAGCACGGCCCATCCGCTGAAGTTCAGGTCCGGGATATCGCGCTGGATGTCGCGGGCGAGTTCGGCGAGGTGGGCGCTGAGGTTGGCCCGCTGCGGCACGCCGCCGTGCTCCTCGCGCCCTTTGTAAATGCGCGGGTACTGCCCGGCGTCGTGTTCATAGAGGAAGGCGACATCGGTGCGGAAGGGCGCGCCGGGGAAGAGCACGGCGTCGGCGGACTTGCCGGTGACGTGCCACCAGTAGTCGTATGGCTTGGCGGCCGGCGCCTCGGCGGCGGGGGATGGCGCGGGCGGAGCGGACGAGGTGGGTGCCGCGGGTGATTGCGCATCGCCGACGCTGCCGGCGGGGGATTCGCTCGGGGCGTTCGCTCGGTCGGTGCCGGTCATGGCGACCGAGCACGATGCGAGCACAACGAGCGAGAGGATGGCGGCGCGGAGCATGCGCTATCGTACGACACGAACGCGGGTGGGTTCGCAGTGTGTGCGGGCTGGCCAGTCCAGAAAACGGGTGATCATGAACGACGGAGCAAGGCCATTGCACGGCGGGGTGCCAGCGAAGCGGCGGCGACGCTGGTGGGTGGGCGCGGCGTGCTCGCTCCCGGCGTGGGTGCTGGTGGGTCTGCTGCTGTGGCCCGAGCGTCCGTACCGCGTTGACTTGCTCTCGCACTTCGTGATGCACTTCGGTGTGGCGCTGGTGGTGCTGGGGCTGCTCCTCGCGGCGGCGCGGCGATCGAAGGCGGGTTGGTCGGCGGCGCTGGGGGTTGGGCTGGCGGGGTCTGTGCTGATCGGGTGGCATGTCGGAGCGTGTGCGCCGCCACAGTCGGGCTATGTCGCGGTCGGAAACGGGGCCCGGACGATCAAGATCGTGCAGTACAACGCGCACGCGGAGCAGAGCGCCAACGACCCGGCGTTCCAGGCTTGGCTGAAGGCGCAGGACGCGGACCTCGTGTGCCTGATCGAGACGCCGTGGAGTTTCGCGCGGGTGAACCCGTGGGTGCGTGAGATGTACCCCTACCGTGTCGAGCCGAGCATGGGCCTGGAATGGCCCAACCTGCTGCTGAGCAAGCACCCGCTTGAACTGCTTGAGATGGAGGCGGACAAGCCCGAGCACATGTTCAGTTTCGTGGCGCGGCGCAGCGTGACGGTGAACGTGCTGGGCGCCGATGGAAAGCCCTCGGGTCTGAAGTTTGCTTGGTCGGCGATGCACCCCGTCTCGCCGCGGCGGGAGTCTTCCTGGCGGAAGTCGTTGGACGAGACGCAGCGCGACGCGGGGATCCTGCTTCGGTTCATGGACGCGAACCCGGGGATGCCGGTGGTGGTGACGGGGGACTTCAACTCGGCCCCGACCGGTCAGCTGCACCAGAGGTTCGGGCGGATCACCGGTTTGTCGGGTTGGAGCCCGGTCGTAGGAGGAGGGACGTGGCCTGCGAACCTGTCGCCGTGGGTTTCGGTGCCGATCGACCGGGTTTGGACTTCGCGGGGTGTTGTGGTCTCGAAAGTCGAGGTTGGTCCGAGGCTGGACTCGGACCATCGCCCGATTGTGGCTTGGGTTGAGTTCCCCGGCTGGGTGGAGTGAGGGGCGGTTCCCACGCACCGGACGGTGGCGATTCCGGAAACTCCGAACCCGCCGGGTCGGACGCCCGATAGATGACTAGACTCCGCTCGGAGTCGGAATCCTATCGAACACCGAACGCATCGGCGGGACAGGTCGCGACATGGGTGGCATCCTCAACCTTGAAATCTGGCAGTTGGCGATCCTCGGCGTGGGGGGTCTGGGGGCGCTCGGGCTGGCCGCGGTCAACTTCCGGTTTTCCATCCTGCTGATCGCGGCGATGTTGTTCTTCACCGCGATCTCGCAGCAGACCACGTGGAACTACCTGCTCGTGCGGACCATTATCACGGAACTGCAACAGCAGCGGTCGGTGATGTATCTCGCGTCCGGATCGCTGCTCCTCCTTGCCGCGGTCATGCACGTGCAGTTGTTGCGGGTGCGTTCGATCTCGCTTTTCGCCGTGGTTCTCGCGTTCTCGGGGCTGTATGCGGGTCTGATCCGGCTGCTGGCGGCCGATGTGGCGGAGGGGTTGCAATCTGTTGGCTTTGCGCTCGTGACGCTCGCTCCGCTCATGCTTGTCCCGCCAGCGCTGATCCGGGATTGGTGGGACATGTACATCTTGCCGCGGGTGGTCGCGGTTGTGGCCCTGGGCTGGTGCGGTCTGTGTGTACTGCAGTTCATCTCGAACCGTCGGGCGCTCACGACCGGCTATCTGACCCAGCGGTTCGTGGGGATGACCGGCAATCCGCAGCACGCATCGGCGTTCTTGGCTTTCGCCATCATCTGCTGCGTTTTCCTTGTCTTGAACGATCCGCTGAAGCGGTACCGGATCATCTGGATCGGGACCGCCGCGGTCGCGGGCGTCTTCCTTCTTTGGACGGCGTCCCGAACGGGTGTGGCGATGACGGCCATCGGCGTGCTCGCGTGCTTCTACGGCCGGGCAGGTGCCGGGGCCATGCTCCTGCCGGTCGTTGGGGGACTCGGTTACTTCGCCTACTCGTTTCTCGCCGGAGAAAGGGTGGATTTCGACGTGGAGCGTCTCGCCGGCGGCGGTCAAACCCGGGCCCACGTCTGGCGTGAACTCTGGGGCGACTTCGTTTCCAATCCCCTGTTCGGCAGCGGCGGCACCGGCGTTAAGGAAATGTTCCGCGCCGAGAAGAGCGAGAACAGCCTTCTCTACGGCCTCGCCACCTACGGCGCCGGCATGGGCCTGATCATCGTTTTGATGTTCTTCGCCAGCTTGGTGCAGATCGTCCGGCTTATGCGGCTTCGGGGTGGCCTCGTGCCATATCAGCGCCGCTTGGTCGAGTTCATTGTCGGGGCACAAGCCATGTTCTGGGCCGGTTCGGTGTTCGAAGGCTACATCGTCGGCCGCGTCAGTTCGCCGATCGTTTACATGATGCTGTTCGCGGCGATGGCGCAGCGGACAATTGAGATGGCGCAGGAGGAGATCAACGCCGCCCGGGCCGCCGAGGATGGATGGGGCGGCCAGCCTCAACTCGACGACGCTGAATCGGAGAGCGGTCAATCCGATCAAAGCCCTTACGGAGAATACGACCAGGGCACCGACGGCGATTCCCGGCCGGTCATGTCCTGAAACGGTCGGCTGAAACAAACCGCTGGAAGCGCGATTGCGTATAGCCTTGTTTGAATCGATGCGGGACGTGTCTCGGAACCGGTGTGCCGATGGCGGCCCGGTGTGAGCGGAGGGTTGAGGAACTTCAGTCTGCCATGTGTGGAATCGCCGGCATCATCGGACCCGATCGCGGCCTCGTCGCCCAGGCGTTGGCGCGGATGGTGCGTTGCCAGGCGCACCGCGGGCCAGACGATGAAGGGATTGAGATCATCGATGTCGGAGGGATGACCGTCGGGCTGGCGCAGCGCCGGCTCTCGATCATCGACCTCTCGCCGGCCGGGCACCAGCCGATGCTGAACCCCGCCTGCGGCGACGCGATGGTGTTCAACGGCGAGATCTACAACTATCAGGACCTCCGCAAGCCCTTCGACGCAAAGGGCCAGCGCTTCCGCGGGCACTCAGACACCGAGGTTCTCCTCTACGGCGTGCAGGAAGAGGGCCCGGCGTACTTTGAGAAAACGTATGGCATGTTCGCCGTGGCGTACTACGACGCGTCGCGGAAGCGGCTGCTGCTGACGCGCGACCCGATGGGGATCAAGCCGCTGTATGTTGCTGAAGCACGCGGGTGCCTGATGTTCGCCAGCGAGGTTCGGGCGATCCTGGCCTCCGGTCTGGTGCCGGCGCGAGTTGACGCACGGGGCCTGGCGACCACGCTGGCCTATGGCTGCGTGCAGGAACCGCTGACGATCTTCGAGGGCGTCCGCGCCTTTGAGCCCGGGGTGTGGGAGTGGATCGACCTTGATCCGCAGGCCGGGAAGTACCGGCACGCCCAGCGCGGGCGGCACTGGTCGTTCCCGAAGGTGGACGCGTCGATCGACGAGCGCGGGGCGCTCGAACGGATCAAGTCCACGATGGACGTGGCGGTGAAGCAGCACATGATCGCCGACGTGCCCGTCGGTGTGTTCCTCTCGTCGGGCGTCGACAGCACGATCATCGCGAACCTGGCCCACCGTCACACCGACCGGCTGCGGACCTTCACCGTCGGGTTCAGCGACCAGCCGGACATGACCGAGAGCGCCCTCGCCAGCGAGACTGCACGGCTCCTTGGCGTCGAGCACACCGATGTGCAGGTGACCGGGGCCGAGGCGCAGAACTGGTTCGTTGACTGGCTTGGATCACTCGACCAGCCCTCGGCGGACGGGCTGAACACCTTCATTATCTCAAGGGCCGTGCGCCGGCACGGGATCGTGGTGGCGCTCTCGGGGCTGGGCGGCGACGAGTTGTTCGCGGGATATGTGACGTTCGATGAACTAGGGCGGGTGAAGCGCGGGCACGACCTGCTGGGCTTCCTGCCCGCGTCGTTCCGCCGGGCGGCGTTCCTGGCGCGGTCGATGAAAAAACCCGCCAGCGTGCGGGAGAAGATCGGCGAGATGGGGGCCTCGGCGGGCGACCTGCTCTCGCTCTATCTCTACCGGCGTCGCTTCAAGAGCGACCAGCGGCTGCACGCCAACGGGCTGTTCGCAAAGGACCTGGGGCTGCATCCCACCTTCATGCCCTTCGAGGCTTTGGAGGGCGCGGCGGAGAACGGGGGCGATGTCGTCGCCGCCGTGAGCCGGATGGAGTCGCGTTTCTACATGCGCAACATGCTGCTGCGCGACAGCGACACCAACGCGATGGCGAGCAGCCTCGAGATCCGTGTGCCGTTCCTCGATACGCGGATGCTCGACCTGGCGTACGCGATCCCCGGTGATGTTCGGGCACCGGCGGGGGGTCAGACCAAACACCTTCTCAAGGTGGCCTTCGACGACGTGCTGCACGGCAAACTGAAGTCGCTGGGCAAGCGCGGCTTCGTGCTGCCGACAAAGCGCTGGATGGCCGGGCCGATGCGCGACCTGTGTGAGGACGCGCTGTCGCACCTCAAGGGACTGGGTGTTCTTGAGTCTTCGAATGTCGACTCGGTGTGGAACGAGTTCCTCGCCGCGCCTGATAAGCAGGTGTGGTCGTCGGCGCTGCTGCTGGTGGTGCTGGGGCGGTACGCGCGGAACGCCGAGTCGTTCGTTCCTGTGGGGAGCGGGGATGCACCGGCGCAGTTGACGTTCTCGCGTCCGAAGGCTTCGGCGAGGGCTGAAGCGGTCGCCGCGAAGTAATCCTCCTTTGGAGTGAACAACGGATACGGGCTCGCGGCGTCAGGCGTCACGGCCGATAGTTTTGTGTGCGCCAGCCGTGTTGGAGCGACCATGTGGCTCGCACGCAGCCGCTGTCGCTCATGACGATCTCCGTGGGCCCGTGTTCGGCGCCGGCTGTGCCGCGATCGGCCCGCACGATCATGATCGGTGGATGCCCGACGCCGCCGCACCAGCGGATGACCTGCTCTTCGTGCGTGCTGAGCCAACCCGTGCTCGGAATCACCACGAGTCCGGCGGTGGACGTAGGGTGGCTCGGCCGGAGCGATTCGAAGCCGGGGCGGCCGATCTCGCCGAAGATCACGGCGGAAGCCGGCGCCTCTGCCGACGAAGTCGGCTCGATCCCCGGATTCGAAGGGTTCTGATTCACTGCACACTCAACGACGATTGAGGCGTCGCGATGGGTGGCCATGAGTTCGCCGTGCGCCGGCCCGAGCACGCGGATCGTGGCATCGGGCAAATCGATGGTGTCGCCCGCGGCGATGGTGCGCACCTCGACACCCATCGATGCAAGGCGGGCGACCAGGTGTGCGGCAGGCCCGTCGGGGACATCCAGCGATTGCCGCAGGAACTGCTCGCCGACCAGCACGCGACGAACGCCGAGCGGGCGGACGATGTCGGGCAGCGCGTTGTACGCCGAGGTATCGGCGTGCGACACGATGACGGTACGGGCGGTGACGATGCCGAGTTCGCGGAGGGCGCGGGGAATGAGCCGCTTGCCCGCGCCGCCCCACGACGAGCCGCAGTCGTACAGGACGGTCTCTCGCCCGGCGCGGACGGCGGTGCATGCGCCGTCGGGGATGTGGAGCGCGGCGATCTCCATGGTGTCACGGGGCAGGAGCGGGCGAAACCACGCTTCAGCGCTGAGCCAGGCGACCAGGAACACAGCGGCGGCCGCGAATGCCCGCCCACGCCGAAGCCACGGCACGGGCGCGACGGGTGATCGATTCTGCGTCGGTTGCTTCCGCCCGCCGAGCATCCACAGCGCGATCACGACTGTGGCCGCGACGCACCATGCGGCGCTGATCTTCGGCAGGTACCGCACGCCGCCGGGCACGGCGTCGAGCGTGCGCACGAGCCATGCCAGCGCCTCGGCGAGCCAGTGCAGCGTCGGGACAACCAAAGACGCCGCCCACGGCACGGCCGTGCCCGCAAGCACCGCCGCATACCCCGCGCCGGTGATGGCGCTGACCAGCGGCCACACGATGAGGTTCGACAGCGGGCCGATTGGATTGGCGATCCCGGTGTGCCACAGCACCGTGGGCATGGTGACGGCCCAGGCGCACAGCGAGGCGGCGAAGCCGGTCTTGATCGTCTCGAGCACCCGGACCAACAGGCCCCGCAGGCCGCCGCCGAGGGCGTCTTCGTCGCGGGCTTCGCCAAAGAGCCGGGCGCGGAGCGGGAACGAAAGCGTGACGAGTGCCGCGACGCCGAGGTACGAGAGTTGGAACCCCGGCGACCATAGGTCCATCGGACGCCACAGCAGTGAGAGCACGGCGGCCCACGCGAGGGTGTTGAGCCGGTCGTATCGCCGCCCGCCCCACTCGGCCAGAAGGAACACAGCGATCATGATCGCGGCGCGGATGATCGGGGCCTCGGCGGGGACGACGACGAGATAGCCCGCCACGAGCACGCCGACGGCGAGTTTCTCGAGTCGCGGGTGGTCGCCCAGCAGCCGTAGCGCCATGAGCGCGAACCACGCCAGCAGCGTGAGGTTCATGCCGCTGACGCTCAGTACGTGAGCCAGGCCGGTACGCGTGAACGCGTCGGAGAGGTCGCGGAGTTCGTCGTCGCGCTGGCCCAGGAGCATGGCGCGGAGCAGGGCGGTGGGTTCGTCTACTTCGGAGCCGGAGCGTTTGTCGGTGGTCGCCAGCGAGCCGAGCGCGACGGACTGGGCACGCTGCGTGAACCGCGCCCATGATGCCGACAGTTGATCCGACCACGATGGTGGCGTGATGGTGGGGGTGATGAACTCCGGCGTTGGAACATCGAGTGAACCGGCGATTCTGTCCTGCCGCGCTAGCCGGAGCCTGTCGGGCTCGCCGGGGTTCATGGCGGGGGACGGGGCGCGGGCGAAGCCTCGGATGACGGCGAGATCTCCGGCCCGGAACGTGGCGGGTTCCTGGTGCGCGCGGACGCGGAGAACGCCGGACGCGGACACTGGTTGGGCGTCGTCGTCGATGATCGCGGTGACGCTGAAGTCGAAGTGCCACGATCCCCCGGCGTGGTGCTCGAAGCGGGCGAACTCGCCGACGTTGGCGCTGCGGAGTTCCGGGGCATTGAGCACCACCCCCTCGACGCGGATCAGTTGTGGTTCCGTGGCCAAGACCCGCGACAGGTGATCGGCGGGCGACTCATCGCAGCGGGCACGGAACCAGCCCGCCGAGAGGCTGATCGCCGCGAGGGCGAGCGTGGCCTTGCAGGGGATTCCGCGCAGCAAGAGCGCGGCCATGCCCAGCACGGCACCGGCGACAAGCATTGGGCGTGATGTGATGCTCTCCGGGACGACGCCCGAGGCGAGCCAGTACCCCACCGCCACCAGCGCCAGCACGGCGACAGCGCGCCGTTCGCGCCAAGTGACGCCGGGTTGTTCCCCTTCGGGGTACATGCGGTCAATGTAACAAAGCCGCCCACGAGATCGGTAGGGATGTCGTTGACGCGGTGGGTTAGACCAAAGGCCCGTCGCTCACGCTCAGGTTCCAAGCGGCCCGCTACGCCGTCCGCTCGATCGCCACCCGTTTCGCGTCGGTGACGATCTCCTCTTCGCCGCGTGGGTAAGCGATGCGGCTGTGGTAGATCGAGCACAGGCTCTTCACCACGGCGTCCTCGATGCGGGTCAGTTCGCGCATCGTCAGTTCGCACTCATCAAACTGGCCGTCGGCGAGACGGCGTGCCGCCATCGTGTGGACCAGCGCGCTGATGCGTGCCGGCGTCGGCTCGGTCATGGCCCGTGTCGCGCTTTCCACGGCGTCGCAGAGCATCAGGATCGCCGCCTCGCGCGTGCGCGGCTTGGGGCCGGGGTAGCGGTACTCCATCTCGCTGGGGCCGCCGCGGTCGTCGTCCTCGGCCTGGCGCTTGGCGGCGTCGTAGAAGTATTCGACGAGCGTGGTGCCGTGGTGGCTCTCGATGTAGTGGTGAAGGCTGTGCGGCAGGCGGTATTCACGCGCGAGTTCGACGCCGTCCTTCACGTGCCCGACAATCACGAGCAGGCTCATGGCGGGCGAGAGTCGACTGTGGCGTGAGACGCCGCCCTGCTGGTTCTCCACGAAATACTCGGGCTTGTTCATCTTCCCGATGTCGTGGTAGAGCGCCCCGACATAGACGTGCAGCCCGTCGGCGCCGATGGCTTCGGCGGCGCTCTCGGCCAGCACGGCGACCGTCTGGCTGTGGTTGTACGTTCCGGAAGCGCTGGTCTGCAGTTGACGCAGCAGAGGGGCGCGCGGATCACGCAGTTCGCTCAACGTCATGCCCGTGGTGATGTCGAACACCTTCTCGACGCTCGGCAGCAACGCGAGGGTCAGCACGGCGGGCAGGAAGCCCGCGGCCATGCCCCAGGCGCTGTCGCGGAGCATCTCGCTCCACACACCCGGCACCGGCGGGCGCTCAAGCAGCCCGGCGACGAACACGCTCAGGCCCAGCGACGCCGCGACCACGAGCCCGGCGCGGACCACGTCGGAGCGGTGCCGCAGGTCGTTGAGTTGCCACGCCACCGCGCCGACACCGATCATCACGACGACGACCTGCGACACGGGCAGTTCGAGCGCCAGCCCGGTGAGCATCGCCTGTGAGCCGGCGACCGCGAGGATGAGCCGCCGGTCATAGGCGATGACACAGATCATGGCCAGCAGGATCGTCGGCGCGACGCTGGTGAACCACAGCACCGACGGGTAAGACAGCGTGCCGTGCGTCGAGAGCGCCAGCGTCGTCAGCATGAGCACGGCGAGGGCCCCGAGACGCCACGGGCTGGTGGCCAGGCGGCGGTAGAAGACGCCGATGTACCCGCCGAGCGCGCCGGCGAGAACCCCCGTCACACCCAGAAGGCCGCCCGCGCTCATGAGTCGTTGCGGCATGCCGCTGGAAGCGTGAAAGACGTCGTTCTCGCGGTGGGCGAGGTTGAACGCGTCGGGGGTAAGGGTGTCGCCGCGCTCATAGATGATCTCGCCGGGGCGGTGGCTGACGCGGACCTCGGGGACGCTCGCGGCGGCCTCGTCGCGGCGCGCTTCCGTGCCCGGTGCGTCGAAGACGAACAGCGGCGTGTTGATCTCTTCAAGACGGTCGACGACGGTTTCGCCGACGTCGCGCCCGGCCTCGAAGAAGCCCGCCTCGCGGACGATGGCCTCGTACTTCTTGCGGACCTTCGCCTTCATGTCGGGCTCGGTCGAGTCAACGCTCATCGCCTCGTACTTGCCCACGCTCTCGACATCGCTCTTCCCCGGCCCCCCGGTCCGCAGTTCAAGCCGCTCGGTGCCGTCACGCAGAGCAGCCTGGTACTCCGCCCCCGACAGCAGCGGCGTGCGGGCCAGCAGCGTCGCCAGGATGTCGGTGCGTGCCAACCACGTCTGGCTCGGCTGGCCGTCGGTCGTCTGGGCCTTCACGGCGTCGAAACGCTCGGGCATCAGGCGGAACGCGCGGGCAACCGCCCCGTCCACGTTGTGGATACTGCCCACGCCCACCAGCACCGCGGGCAGGCCGCGCACGGCGTTCTCGATCTCTTCGAGTTGTTTCTGGTCGGCGCGGTACACGCGCGGCGCGAGCGTGCGTTTCAGGTCGCGCTGAGCCTTGGTCTGCTCGGCGTCGATGTCACTGAACTCGACGCGCACCGTCCGCGTGTGGTCCATGACGTGCCCCGGCGAGATGGCTAGACCGCCGCGGGCCGTCCACACGAGCAGGGCCGCGACGACGACGAACGCCACGGCGATGCCGGCGACGGGGAGGAACGCGGGGTGCGCGAGTAAGTCGCGCATCATCACCGGCTCTTTGAGGACCAGCCAGCGCCGACCGCCGCGCTTCCGCACTTTGGCGGCGACGGACTCGCGGCGGGAGACTGGTCCGGTCTTTTCAGCCATCGGTGCGCTTGGGCTCCGTTTCGCCGTAGCACTCGATCACGCGCTGCACCAGCGGGTGACGGATCACGTCGACTTTTTCCAGCGTCACGAACGCAACGCCCTGGGCACGCTTCAAGCGGCGTGAGGCGTCGGTGAGGCCGCTCTCGCGCGGGTCGGGCAGGTCCACCTGGGTGGGGTCGCCGGTGACGATCATCTTGGAGCGCTGGCCCATGCGGGTCAGGAACATCTGCATCTGGCCCTTGGTGGTGTTCTGGGCCTCGTCGAGGATGATGAAGGCGTCGTTGATGGTCCGGCCGCGCATGAACGCGAGCGGGACCACCTCGATCACGTCGGTGGCCATGAAGCGCTTGAGGGTCGCGTGGTCGAGCATGTCGCCCAGCGCGTCCCACAAAGGGCGGAGGTAGGGGTTGACCTTGGCGAACTGGTCGCCGGGGAGGTAGCCGAGTTTCTCGCCCGCTTCCACGGCAGGCCTCGCCAGCACTGCCCGCTTCACCCGACCGAGCCGCAGCATGTGGATGGCGCAGTCGACCGCGAGGTAGGTCTTGCCCGTGCCCGCCGGGCCGATGCCGAAGACCAGATCATGGTCGCGCACGGCGTCGAGGTAGGCCTGCTGGTTCGGGCTCTTGGCCTCGATCCGCTTGCCGCTGGCGAAGACGTTGAGTTTGTCCGTCCAAGGGGCTTGGAGGTCCCAGCCGGGTTCGCCCAAGGCCTCGCGGGCCTCGGCGATGCGGTCGGTGGTGGAGTAGGAGGTCGTGGGCGACTTGGTCCCCGTGCCGGGCGTCGGAAGATCGTGGGCGGGGTGCTGGCGGTCCTTGGCCGAGGCCCAGCCGGCGTGCGAGATCACGTCCACCACCTCGCGCCGCGATAGGCTCTGGCCCTTCTCGGAAGCCTCGATCAGCCGCTCCATCACCCTCCGGGCGGCGTCCACCGCGTCCACCTCACCCCGCACCCGGACCAAATCCTCGCGCGCGGCGATGTTGACGCCCAGGGCTTCCCGGATCATCTTGAGGTTCCGGTCGCAGGCACCGTACACCGGCACACGCTCTACGGAAGAAGGAACTCGAATGGTGATTTCCAAAGCGGCTGGCACTCCACACGCACCGGGCAAGGCTCCAAACGGGCCGACCGGCGCGCTGTTCAGTCATCCCGCGGCCTGCGGACAGGACGCGACACCCACCCAAGAAGGTCGGCATTGTAGGTGGGCCACTCCGTACAACCCTTCGCGTGGGCGAGTGTTTGTTCGGATAATGATCGGTTGTTCGATGGTTATTGGGACGTTTGCAGGGTGCGAATCCGGGCCGACGCTCGGAGAATCTCGGCGTGTCCCGGCGATGACCTCGGGCGATCGGGGGATGGACGCGGCGGCGCGGCTGGACGATCCGCCTCCCGCCGGGGCGTTCGCGGGCCCAGGGCGGGAAGCGGTGGGGCTGTGGCGGGATTTGGATTCCGCCGTGAGCACCGCGATGACGGCGTGCGCGTTGGGGCTGGTGCATCAGATAGATGAGCCGGAGGCGTCGTCGGCTCGGGAGCCGGGTCGGCGGGTGTACCAGTTTGTGACCATGCGCGACACGCCGGTGTGGTTGATGGTTTCGTGGGAGGGGGTGCGCGGCGATGGGTCAGGCGGTGGGGAACTGGTGGCGCGGCGGACGGAACAGTCGTTTGTCTGGCGCGCCCGCGCCGGGCGCGGCGGTGACGCGGCCTTTGAGGTTCGCCTGCTGCGGACGGTGGCAGGGCGGTTGAACGCACTCGTGAAAGACGAGCGGCGGTAGACGACCGGGAATTCAGGGCTTGCCGAGCGTGACGCAGTGCAGCGTAAGCGTGCCGTTGTTGGCGTCGAAGGCGGTGAAGCGGACGCGCCGGCCGTCGTCGAGACGGATCGTGCCGAGACCCGGAGGTTCGGTGCTGTTGGCCGGGCGTGGGGCGCTGCTTTTCGAGATCGCCGAGTCGATCTGCCCGCCCAAACCCGGCGCGAGTTGCTCGATGACCCAGCGCGGCACGGGAAGCACTCCCAGCCGAACCGCGCGCTCCGGCATCGCGCCAACGGCAGTTGGCGGCGCAAGCGTGAGTGACACCACGGGCGGCAGACCGCCCGCGCCGGTGCCCAAAGCGACACGGGTTTGGCCCTCTTCGAACGCAACGCCCACGAACCCGTACCACGCCGGGCGTGGGACACCCTGGTTCTCCATCCACGCGGGCAGGCGCACGTTCAACCACGCTTCGGCTTCGGCGGCGGTGACGGCAAGTGTCCAGGGTTCGCCGAACCGGTGGGCCGCGGAGAGTTCGGAGAGCACCCGCCGTTCGGCGCCGTCGGCGATCCAGGCACCGGCATCGCCGATCTGGCGGGGGCTGTACCAGTGAGGGGATCTGAACGCAGCCCAGACGCCCATCGCGATGACCGCCGAAACGGCCAAGGCCAACGCGAGGGCGACACGCAGTATCGTTCGCTGCCGGGATCGTTTCGTTGATGAGGACACGGTTCAAAAGCCTACCACCGGAACCCCGCGTCGCATCAGCGACCGCGAGCCCACGATGATCGACCCCGCGTCACGGCCCCCATACGATCACGGACTATGGCCGCACAGGATTCAAACAACCGTACCCAATCGCTCTTGACGCACGCCCATTTCGCCCGTTCTGTGGCCTTTGGCCGCCGCCCCGGGAAGGCCAAGAAGGTGATCCTGTGGGGTTTGGCGATCGTTGTCGTGCTGCTGATCGCCGTGGTGGCGTTTGCGCCGATGCTGGCGTCGCGGTTCGGCAAGGGCATCGCCGAGGAAGCGCTGAACAAGGACATCAGCGGCAAGTACGTGATCGAAAACCTGTCGCTGTCGTGGGGCGGGCCACAGGTGGTGGGGCCGGTGAAACTGCTCGATCCGTCCGGGGCGGTGGTGGGGGAGGCGGACATCTCGGCGGGGGCGGGGTTGCTGTCGCTGGCGACGGGCGGGCTTGATCTGGGTGAGGTTGGGGTGAAACTGCGGGCCGAGATCAAGCAGGTCGTCTCGCCTTCGGGCAAGGACCGCACGACGAACCTTGAGGAGGCTTTGCGTCCCCGCGCGGGCGTTGCGAGTGTGCCACGCCCCGGGCCGGCGCAGCCGGGGACGGCCGGCGCACCGTCGCAAGAGGTGCGACTACCCGCCGGACTCGCGGCCCGTCTGCGGGTCACGGATTCGGAAGTGAAGTACACCGGCGAACTCACCCCCGGTTCGGGCGTGCGGACCATCGGCATCACGGGCCTCACGGCGACCGGCGACTTCGCGCTGGGGCAGCCGTTCAAACTCAGCGCCACCGCGAACACGCTCGACGGCCAGCGGGCTTTGCAACTCGATGCCACGGCCGACGGCCTGACGCAGACCGACGGGCTGCTGACGCTCGACAAGGCGAGCGCTGATGCGAAGGTCGAGGGGGCGATCCCTGCTGCATATCTGGAACTCATCGCGGCGCGCGGCGGCACGGGAACTGGAGGGACCGCGGCCGCTGCGAACACAGACCCGCCCGCGCGGATCGGGGCGCACGTGCTTCTGAAGGACGGGCGGTTGACGCTCGCTGACCCGGGGCGCCCGGCGTTCATCGAAGTGAAGGTGCCCGCGGCGGCGCTGGCGATCCCCGGCAAGGACGGCGCGGCCCCGCCTCTGAACGTGACCGAGCGGCCGACGATCTCGTTCCTCATTGAGGTGCTCGACCTGCCCGTGCCGATGGGGCGGACCACCGCGCCGGATTACCGAGGCGGGAAGATCACCGCACTGATCCGTTCGACAAAGATGAGCGGCACCGCCGCGGTGGGTGGGACGGGTACGCAGGCGGCGCGGCCGTTCGGCGTCGAGCCGTATGAGTTGCGGCTTGGCACGCGCGACCTGGTGGAAGGCATCGGCCTGCTGGGCGACATCACCACCACGCTGGACGGGGCCAACGCGGGCAGGATCGTCCTCGACCTCACGGCGGCGGACCTGCTGAATGCTGCCGGCGCGATGCGCGAGGGCGGACCGGGGCGACTTCGCGGCAGGTTCGTGGTCGAGAACGTTCCGACTGCGATCCTGCAGCCCTTTGCACAGCCCGCGGGCATCGACCTTGCCGAGGCCTTGGGGCCGAAGTTGCAGGCCGACCTGCGCGCCGGCGTGATCGCTCCCGGCAGCGCCGCGATGCCGAGCGCCAGCGCCCTGGCGGGCGGGACGGCGCCGGCGACTGGCGCGGCCGCGAACGAGGCTGGTGAAGCCACGACTTCGCCTTATGTTTCGGGCACGGTGGTCAGCGACAAGACTCGGGTGTGGTTCGATATGTACATCGATCAGGACAAGATTCGCTCGCGCAATGAGGGCGTGAAGGTGCAGACGACGGCCCTGGGCTATCTCGTGCGCCGCTTCATGCCCGAGGGCACGCCGGTGACGATCACCGGGGCGGGGATCGCTGGTCTTGAAGCGGCGACGTTTGAACTGCCCGGCGTTCTTGGCGGTAAGGGTCTGGATTTCTCGGGCACGCGGGCCGACTTGCGCGTGTACGCCGGGGAACTGGTGGCGCAGGTGAACGGGCACGGCTCGCCGGTCAGCATCGACAGCCTTGATGTCTCGACGGTGATCGACGGCGAAAAGAGCCCGAAGGTCCGCATGGACCATCTGCTTGGCTACGAAGGCCAGAAGATAAAGGCCCACGGCGACCTCGCGGTCGATGGTCTGTTCAAGAAGGACGCTTCGGCCCCGGGCGGTGTGGCGCTGTCCATCAAGGACGCGCGGCCGCAGGGGACCATCAGCGTGACCGATGTCCCGGCGTCGATCGCCTCGGTGGCGGGTGAGCAGGCGCGGCGGATCGCGGACGCCGCGGTGGGTTCGAGGTTGAATCTTGACATTACCGCATTGCCGGGCGAGGGCGGTTCGTCGTCGATTGACCTGGAACTCAAGAGCGCGGGCACGAACGGGACAGGGCAGTTGGTGGTGGGCGGCGGACGAGTGAAGACGGTGGGGGAGGGCCTTGTGCTGACGATGGCCAAGCCTGCCGACGTGTTGAACGCGGTGTTGAACCCGCCGGGTGCCGGGGGCGTGCAGGGCGGCGCAAAGGTGGTTGTCGACTCGAACTCGGACCTGACGGTTCGGCTTTCGGGGATCGATGTCGCGCTGGGGGACAGTTCGATCAAGCCCTCGACGCTGGCGGCGAAGGCTTCGGTTTCCACCGCGGGGATGGGGCTGACGCTGAACGGGCCGGGCGGGAGCGGAAGAGGCGATCGCGTCGAGATTTCCAGTGTGACGGCGAGCGCGGTGCTCGACGGCAAGGGTGGCGCGGACCTGAGCGTTGATTCCCGCGGCATCTTCCAAGGCGCGGTGTTCACCGCCAACGGCACGCTGGGCGCAGGCAAGGTGCTGAACGATGCTGGCGTGGATATCCGCACTGTCGAGCCGCGCGGGTTGATCACGCTGTCGCAGGTGCCGTCGTCTTTGGTGGCGCTGGTCAGCCCCGAGAACGCGGTGCTGGCGCAGGCGGTATTGGGGGGCACGGTCGATGCGCAGTTGGCCGCGATCACCGACGGCAAAGGGCTTGAGTTCTCGATGACCACGCCGCAGGTGAAGGCGAAATCCCGTGCGGTGATCGCGGGCGACAGGTTGACGGTGGGTCCGACGAGCGCGGAGGCGAGCCTTTCACCGCGGACGCTCGATACGGTGCTTGCGTTGAAGGCGCCGGACCTGACGCCGCGGCCCGCGCTGGCGGGCGTGTCGCGGTTTGTGGCGGAGGTGACACCGGTCACGCTGCCGATCAAGGGTCCGACGGAGGTGGGCACGAACCCCCTGGGCGGGTACCGCGCCAGCCTGCGGACCGACGGCGATATGGTGGTGAACAACGCGACGACGCTGGGTGCTGGCACCTCGTCGGCCCGGCCGTTGAATGTCGGCATCCGCCTGATGGGCGCGGCACTCGCGATGAACACCGACCCGGCGCGCCCGCTGGGCGACATCACGGCGTCGCTGGACATCTTCGACCCGGCCAACCCCGGGCCGACGATTGCGAAGGTACGTCTGGACGGCGGGCGGATCCTGCCCGAGCAGTTGCGTGAGATGACGGTGGACGTGCCGAGCACCGCGGCGATCGATCGCTGGCTGGGCACGCCGGACTTCGCGTCGCTGGCGCTGGGCGATTCGCTGAAGATCATGGCGATGGGCCAGCCGGTGACGCAGGCCGGGGCGGGTGTGGTGGTGACGTCGATCGTCGAATCGCCGAAGTTGCAGACGCGGATCGCGGTGGCGATGAACGAGTTGGGCACGAAGGTGCAGCCGTTTGATGCGACGTGGACGCTCGACCCGGCGCTGGCGAACCGCTACCTCTTCGTTGACGCGGCGGGCAAGGCGACGGCGCGGCTTTCGCGAGCCGTGAAGACCACGCTGGTCGTCCGTTCGCTGGAGATCGGGCCTTCGGGCAGGCCGCTCGACCCGCGTGTGTTCAAGGCGGACATCGCGTTCAACGCGCCGGGGCTTGCCATTGTCACGCCCGACGGCGTCGAGGCCGACTTGGGGAACCTGCAGGGTTCGTTGAAGAGCGCCGGGGCGGGCGCGGTGGCGTTCGATCTTTCGACGCCGGGCGTGAAACTCACGTCGACGGGCGGCAAGGCCGCGCCGGCCGCGGGCGAGACCAAGCCGCTGACGATCAAGGGGACACTGGAAGACCTCGCGGACGCTGCTGGTGTGTTGACGGCGGATCGCGCTGTCGTCACGTCGAAGATCGAGGGCGGGCTGCCCACGCCGCTCTTGGATGCGCTGAGCGGTCAGGGCGGCGCGTTGGTTGACTTGCTGGGCGCTCGGGTGGACACCGCCATCACCACCACACGGCTGGGCAAGCAGTCGGGCACGCTCTCGGCGAACCTCGCGGCGGACAACGCGACCGCTTCGGCGGAGGGTGAGATTCGCACAGGAACGTTCGTCGCCGGCAAGCAGGTGATCGCCAGGATGAGCCGCATCTCGCCCGAGGCGAGCAAGCGGTTCATCAGCACCGTGGTGCCGATCCTGGACAAACTGGAGAAGACCAGAGACGACAAGCCCGCCGTTATCACCGCCGATGGGCTGACCGCGCCGCTCGACGGCGACATGAGCAAACTCAACGCCGACCTGATGTTTGATCTGGGCACCGTGCAGTTCCAGAGTTCGGACTTCTTCGGCGAGATCCTCAAGGCCACCAGCAACAAGTCCGTGGGCAAGATCGGCCAGAAGATCCCGCCGTTCAAGGCGAAGGTGCGTCAGGGCGTGATCAACTACGAGCGATTCACGATCCCCACGGGGGAGTTCGAACTTTCGACCGAGGGCCGGGTCGACCTTGTCAAGAAGAAGATGCGGTTGACGGTGTGGGTGCCGTTGTTTGCCCTCGCCGACGAGATCACGGGCCTGCTGAAGGTGGGGAGCCTGCCCGGGCTGAGCGATCTGAGTTCGATCCCGCTGAAGATCTCGGGCGATCTGGACAAACCGGATATCGACATCGACTGGGAAAAGATGGGCCAGGACATCCTCAAGGTGCCGAGCAAGGCCGCTGGCGGTGCCGGAGGCGGCGTCGAGGACATCGTCAAGGGTGTCGGCGATCTGTTCAAGAAGAAGAAAAAGAAGTAGGGGCAGTGGGGCTTGGGCGGTTGGCAGTCGGCACGGCGAGCCCGCAGGGAGCCGGTTGTGGTCTGTCCATCACTTTGAATGTCCTATGATTTAATGATGTCCCACGTCTCCACTTCCACCACCCTCGCCGCCGCCTCGGGGCTATCGAGCCATGTCGACGCGGTGATGGCGGCGGAGCAGGTGTGCGAGTTGGCGCTGGCGGGGCTTGAGGGGGCTAAGCCCGACCTCGCGCTGCTGTTTGTTTCGGGCGGGCACGTGAAGAAGTTCGTGGAGGTGGCGGCGGAGGTGCGCCGGGTGCTGTCGCCGGGCGCGCTGCTGGGGGTTTCCGCCGAGAGCGTGGTGGGGGCGGACGTGGAACTGGAAGGGGCGGCGGGGGTTTCGCTGCTGGCATTGACGATGCCGGGAACGACGATTCATCCGTTTCTCTATGCCGACCTGCCGTTCGTGGGGGCCGATGATCCGGCATCACTTGAGAAGATGGCCGGCGCGATCGGGGCCGCGAAGGACCTCCGCGCCGTGTTCTTCTTCGGCGACCCCTTCTCCGTGCCGGTGAACCCGCTGGTGGAAGCGATCTCGCGCTGCCGCACGGCGGTGCCGGGACTGCGCCGCGTGCCGGTGATCGGCGGGATGGCCTCGGCGGCGCGGGCGCCGGGGGCCAACGCCGTGGCGATCAATGACAGGGTTTTGCGGGCACAAGGGGCTGGTCTTTCGATCTGCGGGGACGTGTCGGTCGACACGCTGGTCAGCCAGGGGTGCCGGCCCATCGGCAAGCCGCTGGTGATCACCGAGGGGTCGCGGAACGCCGTGCGGAAACTGGGCGGGCGTCCAGCGCTCGAAGTGCTGCACGAAACGGTGCATCAACTTTCCGACGCCGATCGCGAACTCATCCCCAACGGCGTGTTCGTCGGGCGCGTCATCAACGAATACAAGGACCGCTTCGGGCGCGGCGACTTCCTCATCCGCGGCATCGTCGGCATCGACCGCAACTCGGGCGCCTTGGGTGTCAACGACAATATCAAGATCGGCCAGACCATCCAGTTCCACCTGCGCGACAAGGTGACGGCGAGCGAAGACCTGCGGCTGCTGCTCGACGCCCAGCGGATGCAGGCCCCGCCGGTGGGCACGCTGCTGGTGACGTGCAACGGCCGCGGAAGCCAGTTGTTTGGCGAGCGCCACCACGACGCGCGGGCGGTGTCGTCGGCGCTTTCGCACAAACCGGATGAGCCGATGCCGATGGCGGGGTTCTCCGCGGCGGGCGAGATCGGGCCGGTGGGGGATTCGTCGCTTGTTCACGGGTTTACCGCCGTGGCGGCGATGTTCAGGGCGGGGCGGCGGGGGGTTGATTCGGAGTGAGAGCGTGGCGGCTGCTATTCGGCCGACTCGGCCAGCACCCGACGCTTTGCCTCCGCACTATCGATGATCGGCTCAATCTCGAAGTCGACCAGGTCATCCCAGTTCCGAGTCCACGCCTCGAATGAGGCGATGTCGGCGGCCTCCATCAGTTGGTAGCACGTCGAGACGTCGGCCGTGATCCAACTGTCGATGAAGGTGAGGGTGTCCGGCATCATCCGGCCGCGCTGGGCGAAGCGGGTGTAGACGTCGCGAACCTTGCCGGGCTTGAATCGCTCGATGACCATGAACCTAGGCATCAGGGTGGTACGGCTCGCGCTGATCGCGGGTTCGCCCATCGGACACCGAAGTCGTTGGAACGACTTCGGTGGCACGGTGCTTGGTTTCAGTCAAGGTGCGGCGGGTGAGGATGGTGCTGGTGTGGCCGTTGCCGTCGGCGGTTCGATGCTCACCATCCCCCGATTGATCGCCCCCAGCAGCAGCAGCCCCAGCAGAATCCGGTAGATGCCGAAGGGGGTCAGGCCGTGCTTGTTGAGGAAGCCCACGAGCCACTTCACGGCGAAGGCGGCGCTGATGGCGGCGACGGCCATGCCGATCAGCACGGGCGCCCAACCGAGGGTCTCGAAGAGCGTCGGCTCACCGGTCTTGGCGGCGTGGCGGAGGTTCTTGAACAGGTCGTAGCCGGTGGCGGCGAGCAGCGTGGGCACGCCCAGCAGGAACGAGAACTCGGCGGCGGCACGGGGGGTCAGGCCCGAGACGACGCCGCCGGCGATGGTCATCATGGATCGGCTGGTGCCGGGCCACAGGGCGGCGATCTGCATCACGCCGACGGTCAGGGCCTGCGCCGGCGACATGCGGGTGACGTCGTCCCCGGCGGTGCCGGAGTTGGATGAGCCACTCCCTGATGAACGCCGGCGCTTCGAGATGACCAGCACATCGAGCACGATCATGAACAGCCCGCCGACGATGAGCGCGCCGATCACCGGGCCGGGGTGGAACAGAGCGGCCTTGATCTTCTTCGAAAAGACAAGGCCGACGGCGGCGGCGGGGGTGAAGGCGACGCAGATGTTGATGAACAGGCGCAGCCCGGCGGGGTCCTTGCCCATCAGGCCGCGGAGCATCTGGACGAAGCGGGGGAAGTACAGGCCGACGACGGCGAGGATGGCCCCGCCCTGGATGATGATGTTGAAATCATCCACGGCGTCCTTGATCGCCGCGTCCTTGTTCAGACCCATCAGGCCCGAAGCGAGGATGAGATGGCCCGTCGAGGACACCGGGAGGTACTCGGTGATGCCTTCGACGAGGCCGAGCGCGATCGCCTGGAGGGTTGTGAGCATGGGGTTTGGTTCGGTTACTGGGTAGGGGCGGCGGCGGCGAAAGCACAAAGCACAGAACACAAAGCACAGATTCGGATTGAGTGATTCGGAACCGCGGTGAACTGTGGAGATCGGGCGGATGGGCACGCTGACTTGCACAGAGCGTGCTGCCCGGACGATTTGGTTATGGAGTTGGTTTGGTTGGGGCGATTTTGTCACGCTTCGTGGTTCGGACAATCATCGCACCGAGGATCTTTTTGAGTTCGGCGCACTCCTGCTCCAGTGGCTGGAGTTGACGTGGTTTCAGCCACGCCTGGCGGGAGATGAGCCGCAGCCAGAACTGGGTTTCGTTCAGTTCTCGGAGACTGATCGCCAGACACCGGCGGAACTCGGGGCGGGTCACGCACTCGTCGGCCTCGAAGAGATTCGCACCGACTGAAGTGCCGCTGCCGATCAGTTGCTCAATGATTCTGGCTGAGCGGCCCTGGCTTTCCAGTGCCGTCCCGACAGCCAAGGCCCGATCACAGAACGCCTCGACGCGCTGCAGCAGGTTCTCCGGGATTCGGCCCATGATCGCATGGTACCGGCAACGCCGCAGACACTCGAACACCAATCCGAATTTGTGCTTTGTGTTCTGTGCTCTGTGGTTTCGTTACGCGTATCGAATCCACTTGATCAGCCCCAGCAGGCTCGGCGGCTTGCCGTACATCAGGACGCCGACGCGGAAGATCTTGGCCGCGGCCCAGCACAGCGCCACGGCGCCGCCGACGCCGATGATGATCGAGACGGGGACCTGCCACACCGGGACTTTTTCGCTGCCGCTGAGGCGGAGGATCATGACGAAAGGGCTGATGGGGGGGAGGAACGAGCAGACCTGGGCGAACATCGAGTTTGGGTTGCGCTGGATGGGCATCCAGAGCATCATGGGGATCATCAGGACGATCATGACCGGGCCCATGAGGCTCTGGGCCTCGCGGACGTCCGAGACGGCGCTGCCGATGGCGGCCATCATGGCGGCGACGGTGAAGAACGCGATCATGAAGTAGACCGCGAGGTAGGCGAGCATCAACGGGTCGAGCAGGTGGCCCTTCTGGAAGGCGAAGAGTGCCGCGAGCGAGGAGCCGGCGTACAGCCCCAGGATCGTGAGGCCGACCCACAACTGGCCGACGATCTTGCCGACCATCAACTGCATCGGGGAGACGGCGCTGAGCAGGAGTTCCATCACGCGGCTGGACTTCTCTTCAATCAGGCTTGTGAGCAGGTACTGGCCGGCGGTAAAGACGCTGATCCACAGCAGCATCATGAACCCCATCGGGACCAGGAAACTGGCGATCTTGTTGGTGTCGCGGTCGCCGTCCTTGGTCACGGCGACGGCCTTGGACTCCGGCGCGGCCATGAGGGAGCGGACTTTCTTGATGTCCAGTTGATTTGCTTCGAGGCGTGCATCGACGATGGCGCTCTGAGCCTGGCGCTCGATGTCGCCTTGGACTTCGCCGTCGAGTTTCGGTGCGACGAACGCGTCGAAGGCGGGGAAGGCACCGGAGGCGTCGCCGCGGACGGATTCGGCGGGGATCACGATGAGGGCGAGGCGCTTGTCGCCGCTGTCGAGGTCTTTCTCGCGGCCCACGGAATCGAGGATCGGCTGCTTCTCCTTCTCGATGTCGGCGTCGGCGGCGAGCACCTGCAGGGTGATCTCGGTCTTGGGGGCGGACATCGCGGCGGCCTGTTCCTGCGCTTTGGCCATCTCTTCCGGGCTCGCGCCCATGGTGGGCAGCCCGGCCTTGTCGAGTTTCTTGTTCCGGGTTTCCACGCGCTCTGTGCGGCGCCTCTCTTGCTCTTCGGGCGAGAAGGCCTTTTCGAGGCGCGACGAGACCGCGCCGCTTCGGTCGATCACGGCCACCGTGCCCTTCACCTTGGGCGACTGCTGGTTGAGCAGCAGCGGCATCAGGGTGAAGACCACGGCCATCAGGATCGGCATCAGCAGGATGCCGAAGATGAAGCCCTTGGTGGTGACCGTGGCGAGGTACTCACGCACCGCGACGGAGATGATTCTGCTCATGGGGTGGTCCAGAAAAACGGGCGGGTTGGGTCGGTGTTGCGGGCGGTGATTCGGGCGTGGATCAGGATTCGACCAACTCCCGCTCGGCGTCGGCGGCCATGCCTTCGAGGGTGGCGTCGCCGCCGGCGAGGGAGATGAAGATGTCGTCGAGGCTGGGGCGCTTGAGTTCCACGCGACGAAGGCGGAAGCGCGATGAGGCCTCGCTCATCACGCGGGATGGGTCGGCGCCGTCGGCCAGTCGCAACTCGAACCCGCGCGGCACCCGCACCGCGTCGCGGACGCCGGGGATGGTGCCCAGCGCCGTGCGGTCGAGCGAGTCATCGGATTCGAGCGGTTCGATGACCACGCTGCGGGGATCGTGCGTCCGCCACACGTCCTCGATGGACATGTCGAGCACCTTGTTGCCCTTGTGGATCATGAAGAGGTGGTCGCACAACTGCTCGGCCTCGAACATCGCGTGGGTCGAGAAGATCACGGTGCGCCCGGCGGCGTTCTGCTCGTCGATCAGGCCGCGGAGCAGGCGGCGGTTCACCGGGTCCAGGCCGCTGAAGGGCTCGTCAAGGATGATCAGGTCCGGCTCGTGGATCACCGCGGCGATGAACTGCACCTTTTGCTGCATGCCCTTGGACAGTTCCTCGCACTTTTTCTTGTACACCTCGCCCAGGGCCATGCGTTCCAGCCAGCCGCGGACGGTCTTGTCCAGCCCGCCGGAGGGGATGCCCTTGAGCCTCCCCATGTAGTTCAGGAAGTCCCCGACCTTCATCTTTTTGTAGACCCCGCGCTCTTCGGGCAGGTAGCCGATGCGGTCCTTGCTCTCGACGGCGGAGGCCTTGCCCAGCACGCTTAGGGTGCCCGAGTCCGGGTAGAAGATCGACATGATCATCCGGATGGTCGTGGTCTTCCCCGCCCCGTTGGGACCCAGGAAACCGCACAATGAACCGGTCCGGATGGCCAGGTCGACGTTGTTCACGGCGACCTTGTCGCGGAAGCGTTTGGTGATCCCCCGGATTTCGACGGCGTACTGGGTCAAGGGAGGCTCCTGCCGCCGGTGGGCGGGCTGAGGGAACGAATCACGTGGTCCCCGGTACCAAATCCCGATCAAACCCCGTTCGGGCACGATCCGGCTTGGATCGTGTGGGAGTTCCCGGGACTAATGGGCAATCGTACCGATTCTGGTTGTCTTGGTTTCATTGTCGGGCCTATATTCATCCGTGTATCCGGATAAACGGATATAGTTGAGTGCCCGTCTCGTCCAAGCCATCCGCTCCTTTCAGACCCCACCATGCCCAGCCGCTTCCTCCAAGCCCTCTCGAACCGTGTCCTCGTGTGCGACGGCGCCATGGGCACCATGATCCACAAGTGCGACTGCGACCTGCACCGCGACTATCTCGACAAGGAGAACTGCACCGAGATCCTGGTGCAGACGCGCCCCGATGTCATCGGCGGCATCCATGAGGAGTACCTTCGGGCGGGTGCGGACATCGTCGAGACCGATACGTTTGGCGCGAGCAAGTTGGTGTTTGCGGAGTTCGATCTGGTGCCGCAGACGTACGAGTTGAACAAGCGAGCGGCGGAGATCGCGCGGGCGGCGTGCGACAAGCACTCGACCTCGGACAAGCCTCGGTTTGTCGCGGGGTCGATCGGGCCGGGCACGAAACTGCTGACGTTGGGTCACACGACGTGGGACATCATGCTGGACTCGTACGCCGAGCAGGCCCGGGGGCTGATCGATGGCGGGGCGGACGTGCTGCTGACGGAGACTTCGCAGGACATTCTGCAGGTGAAGTGCGCGGTGAATGCGTGCCTGATGGCGCTGGCCGAACGCGGCAAGACGACCGACGATGTACCGATCATGTGCTCGGTGACGATCGAGACGACGGGGACGATGCTGCTGGGGACGGAGATCGCCGCGGCGGCGGAAGCGCTGCGGACTTACCCGATCCTGTCGCTGGGGCTGAACTGCGCCACAGGGCCGCAGGAGATGATGGAGCACATCTCGTGGCTGGGGAAGAACTGGGGTGGGACGCGGGGCGGCCGGAAAGACAAGCGTGTGAGCGTGATGCCAAACGCCGGGTTGCCGGTGCTGCTTGACGGGAAACCGGACTACCCGCTGGGACCGGGGCCGTTTGTCGAAGCGATGGTGCGGTTCATCGAGCACGACGGGGTGGGGATCGTGGGCGGGTGCTGCGGGACGACGCCGGAACATATCTCGCAACTTGCGCAGGCGGTGGAGTCGCTGCGGAAGCAGGGGAAGAAGTCGCATGTGGTGTCGGTGCCGTCGCTGCCGGGGTGCTCCTCTTTGTATTCGACCGCCGAGTTCCGCCAGGACAACTCGTTCCTGATCGTCGGCGAGCGGACGAACACCAACGGGTCGCGGCAGTTCAAGAACCTGCTGAACGCCGAGGACTGGGACGGGCTTGTCTCGATGGCGAAGGAACTGGTGCGCGAGGGCTCGCACGTGCTGGACGTGTGCGTGGACTATGTCGGCCGCGACGGCGTGCGCGATATGACCGAGGTGATCACGCGGTACGCGCGGCAGGTGTCGGTGCCGCTGATGATCGATTCGACGCAGATCGATGTGCTTGAAGCGGGGCTGAAGCACGCCCCGGGGCGCTGCATCATCAACTCGATGAACCTCGAGGACGGCGAGGAGAAACTCGGCGAGATCTGCCGGCTGGCGAAGACATACGGGGCGGCGGTGATTGCCGGTACCATCGATGAAGACCCGACCGAGGCGATGGCCAAAACGGCGGCGCGGAAGATCGCGATTGCCAAGCGCATCCACGACCTCGCGGTGAACAAGTACGGCCTGCCCGCGTGTGACCTTTTGTTTGATCCGCTGGTGCTGCCGATCACGACGGGCGTCGAGGCGGACCGCCGGCTGGCGCTCGAGACGGTCGAGGGCATCCGCCTGATCTCGAAGGAACTGCCCGAGTGTGGCACGTGCGTGGGGCTGAGTAACGTGTCATTCGGTTTGAAGCCCGACTGCCGCGTGGTGCTCAACAGTGTGTTTTTGCACGAGTGCCGCGAGGCGGGGCTGACGGGGGCGATTGTTCACTTCTCGAAGATTCTGCCGCGGAAGGACATCCCGGACGATCAGTGGAACGCGGCGCTCGATTTGATTTACGACCGGCGTCGCGAGCGGTTTGATCCGCTCACGGCGTTCATCTCGCTGTTCCCGGATGACCCGACCGGAGCGAAAGGCCCCGCGAAGAAGAAGCAGTCACTGGCGGATTTGCCGCTTGAAGAGCGGATGCAGCGCCACATCATCGACGGAGAGACGCGCGATCTCTCCAAGTCGTTGGACGAGGCCCTCGCCAAGTACCCGGCGCTGGACATCGTGAACGACCACCTGCTGGCGGGGATGAAGGTGGTGGGCGACCTGTTCGGCAAGGGCGACATGCAGTTGCCGTTTGTCTTGCAGAGCGCCGAGGTGATGAAGGCCGCCGTGGCGTATTTGCAGCCGCACATGCCCAAGAGTGATTCGGGCGGCAAGGCCAAGATGATCCTGGCCACGGTGCAGGGCGACGTCCACGACATCGGGAAGAACCTCGTCGACATCATCCTGAGCAACAACGGCTACACGGTGGTCAACCTGGGCATCAAACAGCCGATCAACACGATCTTGAAGGCGTACCACGAGCACAAGGCCGACGCGATCGGGCTGTCGGGGCTGCTGGTCAAGAGCGTGGGCGTGATGCGGGACAATCTGGATGAGATGAAGCAGTTAGGGTTGAGCGTGCCTGTGATCCTGGGCGGGGCGGCGCTGACGCGCCAGTACGCCGAGGACGATCTGCGCCGTGTGTACCCCGGCGTGTACTACGGGCGCGACGCGTTCGAAGGGTTGCGGTTCATGGACATGCTGCACGCCAAGAGCCTGCACGTGATCGAGGACGAGATTAGCACGCGGAAGCGGCAGCGCAGCGAGGCGGAGGCGAAGTTTGCTCCGCTGCGCGGGCAAGGGTCTTCGTTGCAGGGTCGGATTCTGGAAGCGGTGGGGGCACCCCCCGGAGTTGGATCTGCTGTTGCCGGCACTGGCGGCTCTGGCGTTGGGACCACATCGACGCGTTGGACCCCTTCGAGCGAAGGCGGCACGTCACGCTCGGAATCCATCGGCGGCTCGGGCGTGCGTCAACTGGCCGACGCCGACATCCCCAACCCGCCCTTCTGGGGCTCGCGCGTCATCGATGAATCCAGCCTCAACCTCGACCAAATCTACGGCTTCATCAACACCATCGCCCTGTTCCGCGGGCAGTGGCAGTTCAAGAAGGGGACGCTGTCGGAAGATGATTACCAGGCGCAGGTGTTCGATGAGATCAGGCCCATCTTCGAGCGGCTGAAGACGCAGTGCCGAGAAGAGAAGATCCTGACGCCGCGGGTGGTCTACGGCTATTGGCCGTGCAACAGCGACGGAGACGATCTGGTCGTCTTCGATCCGACCGACACGGCGAAGGAGGTCGAGCGATTCCGGTTCCCCCGCCAGAAGGGCTTGCAGTCCTTGTGCATCTCGGACTTCTTCCTTCCGCTGAGCGCCGGCCGGCGCGACGTTTTGCCTTTGCAGTGCGTGACGATGGGCAAGACGGTGAGCGAGCGGGCCAAGAAGTTGTTCGAGGGCAACCAGTACGCTGAGTATCTCTACCTCCACGGCATCGGCGTGGAGTGCGCCGAGGCCCTGGCGGAGATGTGGCACAAGCGGGTGCGGCAGGAGATGGGCATCGCGGGCGATGATTCGCCGCGGCTGCGGGATTTGTTCATCCAGAAGTACCGCGGCAGCCGCTACTCGTTCGGCTACCCGGCGTGCCCGGACATGTCGGACCAGGAGAAGTTGTTCCGTCTGCTGAAGCCCGAGCGGATCGGCTGCGAACTGACGGAGAACTGGCAGATCGACCCCGAGCAGAGCACCTCGGCGATCGTGGTGCATCATCCGCAGGCGAAGTACTTCAATGTGTGAGTGATGCGCGGACGCTAGGATTCATCCGTGGACAAAGCGACTCCTGACAGCCCGACACCCCGCCTCGATCGAACACACTTTGACGTGCGGTCGCTGAACGATGCGGGAGATGACGCCGCGTACTGGCGATCCAAGTCTCACGCCGAGCGCTGGGCGGCGCTCGGGTACCTTCGTTGGAGGGCGTATGGTGACGCCGCTGCCGCCGGACTTCAGAGAGTTTTTGAGATTGCTGAACTCCGAGGGAGTGAGGTATCTCGTGGTGGGCGGGTACGCGGTGGCGCACCACGGGTACCCTCGTCCGACGGGTGATCTTGACGTATGGGTCGCGGTCGATCCTGAGAACGCGGCGCTGCTGTTCACCGTGTTGTCGAAGTTCGGGTTCGGCGGCTCAATCCAGAGCGAGCGAGACTTTCTGGTGCCGGACAAGGTCTTTCGGATGGGCTATCCGCCGGTGCGGATCGAGGTCTTGACGGGTATCTCCGGCGTCCGATTCGACGAGTGCTATGCGCAGCGGGTCACGATCGATATCGACGGGATTGCCGTGGACGTCATCGCCAAGTCCGACCTCATTCAGAACAAGCGGTCGTCGGGCAGGCACAAGGACATGGACGATGTCGAGCAGTTGGGAGGGTGATCGGGCCGATTAGCCGCCCTTCTTCTCATCCTTCTTCGCCAGACTCTCCTTGTACGCCTTGAGCACCTCGGCCTCGCGTTCCAGCGTCATGCCGGCCAGCAGTTTCTTCTGGCGCTCTTCCGGGCGTGTCTTCATCCAAGCCATGGTGTCGCGGATGGTGTCAGCCAGGGGGCGGAACTTCAGGCCCGCCTGCACCGCTTTGCTCACCTTGCGGGTGTGGAAGCCCGCGGCCTCGCCTGTGGCGGGGATCCAGATGGTGGTGTCGACGGGGCCGCCTTCGGTCGCGTAGGCCTCGAGGAAACTCAGCGGGACGTTGACGACGGTCGGTTTGTTGGGGGAGGCGTCGATGCAGGCCTTGAAGAAATCGCCGGATTTGTAGGGGGTTTCGGGGCCGGTGGCGTTGAAGACGCCGGTGATGTTCTTTTCGACGACGGTCATGCAGAAGTCGGCGAGGTCGCGGGCGTCGATGAACTGGATGGGGTTCTCGGGGTCGCCGGGGATGAGCATCTCGCCGCCCTGCGCGGCCCGCCAGGGCCAGTAGGTGAAGCGGTCGGTGGTGTCGCCGGGGCCGACGATGAAGCCGGGTCGGACCATGGCGGCCTTGCCGGGGAAGGCTTTTTCGACTTCCTGTTCGCACAGTGCTTTGAGGGGGCCGTAGGACTCGTTGTTCAGGGTTTCGTTGGCGGGGTCGGGGAGGGTTCCCACGGCGGCGGACTCGTCCTGGTTCATCTTGTCGTTGGAGGCGTAGACGGAGATGGTGGAGATGAAGAGATAGTGCTTGACGCCCAGTGAGGCGCACAGTTCCGCCGAGGCCTTGGCGTGCCGGGGGATGAAGCAGGAGTTATCGATGACGGCGTCGAAGGCCTTGCCCTTGAGCGATTCGAGGCCCTTGGGCGAGGTGGGGTCCTTTTCGTCGGCGTTCTTTTCGGGGTCGCGGTTGCCGTACAGAACCTCGACCTTGTCCATGAACTTGTGCCCGCGTCCGAGTTCTTCGAGTTTCTTCTCGCGGATGCCGCGGTTGAAGATGGTAACCTTCCAGCCCTTGGCGAGGGCGGCCTCGACCATGTGGGGGCCGATGAAGCCGGTGCCGCCGAGGATGAGGAGGCGGAGCGGGGTCTGGCCCGGTGCCGCGGCGGGGGCGTCGGCGCGGGTGGTGGGGGCGAGGCCGACGAGTGCGGCGGCGGTGAGCATGGCGGCGAGCAGGAACCGGCGGCGCGAACGCGGTGCGGGCTGCGCACTTGCGGCGTGGTTGGCGGGGATGTTGGCCGGGTTCGTATGCCGATCTGCGTTGTTGCTCATGGGGCGCCTTTGGGGGGTGCGTGGAGGGGGACGATGGGCGTGATACCCGCGGGTTTGAAACGGGGTTGCAGCCGCGTGGGCATCATGTGGTATCAAGGCGTCCGCCGCCACCCCCGGTCGGGCCGCCGTGTGGGTGGTCTTCGCGGGGAGGCGCGTGGCGATGGTGAGGCGATGATGGGCCAGAACACTGTGGGGAATCAGGGCGCGGGGGCGACCGGCCTGCGTGATCGCGCATTGGCGGCACTTTCGATCCGACCCGGCGAGGGGATGGTGACGCTGCTCAGCGCCCTGACGATCTTCTCGTGGTTTTTGGGGTGGGGCATGATGCGCCCGCTGCGCGACGCCATGGGTGTCGCCAAGGGGGCCGATTATGTGATGTGGCTCATCATCGCCACGGCGTGCGTGTCGCTGGTGGTCAGCCCGGTCATCGCGTGGGGGATCGGGAAACTGGGGTCGGATTCGGCGGGGCGGCGGCGCGTGCCGGTTCTGGCGTACCGGTTCTTCGCGGTGAATCTGCTGCTGTTCGCCGCGGCGAAGTGGCTAACGCCCGAGCCGCAGCGGTACATCGTTGGGTACGTGTTCTTCGTGTGGTCGAGCGTGGCGAACATGGCTGCGGTGAGCGTTTTCTGGGGGCTGGCGTCGGACGTGTTCCCCCGTGAGCGCTCGCTGCGGCTGTACGGGCTGATCGCCTTAGGAGCGACGCTGGGGCTGTACGGGGGCGGCCATGTCGCCAAGTGGATGGGCGAGAAGAAGTTTGAGGCTTGGGTGTTCATGGTGGCCCTCGCGGTGATGCTGGAGGTGGTGGCTCGGCTGGCCCGCGCGTTCGGGGCGGCGGGGGCTCGGGCGGCGGTGGTGTGGGAGCGGGAACGTGCCACGGCTTCACTTCGGAGTGAAGCCGTGGCCGGGGATGGGCAAGAGCACGACTTTGCTCGGAAGCAAAGTCGTGGCACCTCTGTGGACGCTGCTGGCGGTGCCGGGGGTTCCGGGGGTTCGCACGGGCATGATCCGAAGACGGATCAAGCCCGTGGCACGGCGAACGTGCTGTCGGGGATGGCGGCCGTGGTGAAGTCGCCATATCTGCTCGGGGCTTCGGCGTACCTCCTGATATACACGATCACGTCGTCGCTTTTCTATCTGGTTCAGTTGAGAGTGGTCAACGACTGGGTGGTCACATCGTTTGCCGATGCGGCAATGAGTGGACTCGTCGAGCCGCTCGGCAGCACGCACGTTGCACTTGTACGACTCACCGAAGCCATTAAGGACGCCCAAGCGACCCGGACAGCGTCAATCGCAACGATCGATCTCTGGGCAGTAAGGGCGACACTGATTGTTCAACTTCTTCTGACCGGACGGATCCTCAGGTGGGTCGGACAGGGTCCCGCCCTGGTGGCGACGCCGTTGGTCACCATTGCCGGGCTTGCTTGGATGGGTTCGAATCCGGGTCTGCAGGCTCTGACTCCGGTGATCGTGGCACGGCGTAGCATCCACTTTGCCGTGGACCGTCCGAGCCGCGAAGCGCTGTACACCGTGATCCCGCCCGAGCAGAAGTACACGGCCAAGAGTTTCATCGACACGTTCATCTACCGCGGCGGCGACGTGCTGGGGGCGCTGATCGAATCAGGGCTGAAAAGCAGCAACACGCCGATGCTGTGGTTCGCCGGGCCGATCTGCGTGGTGGGGGCGGTGCTTGGGATGTGGCTGGGCGGGGCGGCGAAGCGGAAGGCTACTGGCGACGCATCCCGGCCAGAGCGTCCGTAAACTCGGCACGTGGAACTCACCCCGCTCCGCTATTTCCGAGCCATCGCCGCCCACGGGCACATGACCAAGGCCGCGCGGGCGCTGGGGGTCACGCAGCCGACGCTCTCGGCGATGCTGAAGAAACTCGAAACGGAAGTCGGGGCCGATCTGTTGCACCGAACCGGGCGGGGCGTGGAACTGACCGAGGCGGGGAGGGTGTTCCTGGGGCACGCCGAGGACGCGGTGCGGCGGGCGGATGCGGGGATCGCCGCCGTGCGCGAGTTGATGGGGCTGGAGACGGGTTCGATCCGCGTGGGGGGCGGCGCGACGGCGACGACGTACCTCTTGCCGCCGGTGGTCTCGGCGGTGCGGCGGGCGCACCCGGGGCTGCGGTTCTATGTGCGTGAGGCGGGGAGCAACGCGGTGTCGGCCGCCGTGAGGAGCGGGGAGTTGGACATGGGGATCGTGACGCTGCCGCTTTCGGCGTTGGATGCGCCGGACCTCTTGGTGATCCCGCTGGTGGAGGATGAGTTTCGCTTGATCGTGCCCCCCGGGGGGCGGCACCGGCTGTCGGGGGCGAGTGCGTTCCGGTGGAAGGACATCGCCGGTGAATCGGTGGTGGCGTTCGAGGCGGGGGCGGCAGTGCGAGCGATGATCGATTCTGCGGCGTCTGCCGGTGGGGTGACGCTGAACGTGGTCATGGAGTTGCGCTCGATCGAATCGATCAAGCAGATGGTGCGCGCGGGGATCGGGGTGGGGTTTGTGTCGCGGTTTGCGCTGGGCGATGGTGAGGGACTGGTGTGCAAAGACGGGCGGCTGGCGCGTGGTCTGGCGCTGGTGCGGCGGCGCGATCGGTTGCCCAGCCCTGCAGGGGCGGTGTTTGAGAAGCGACTTCTTGAGCGGCTTGGAAAACGGAGTGTTCATGGATACGCGTAAGGGTCGCGGATACTTGTTTCCGGCCGAAGCCTTTCTTGATCGGGTTTCGCTGTGTGCCTTTGCGGGATTCGTGGTCACTGGGGTGATCCCGATGGTCTTCGTGACATTTATGTTGATGGTTGAGGCGAACAGCACGCCGGGAGCATCCCCCGTGTGGATCAAGGTGACGATGGTCACCGTATTGACGACGGCGGTGCACATGATTCTCGAAGTGCGTGCCCTCGGGCCGCTCAGGCCGGTCCGGTGGCTGGTCTTCGGGCTGTGTATGGTTGAACTCGCTGCGGCACCCTGGTTTCTCATCCACGATCCGATCGGACGTAGCTTTTTCTCGGCGGTCGCACTGTTGGGCGGCGCGAACTTTCTCGCGGCCCGCCTCGTGTCGGCATGGGCTGAGCAACTCAGGACGTTGCCGTTGGGGGCTCGCATCGTGCTCGCGGCGGTGGCATGGGGGATGCCCTACGGGATTGGGATGATTCTACTAGTCGCAGGCCGCCTTGCTGGCCTTGTTCGCCCCGTTCCGTCGGTTCCATAGACAAAATTGATTGATGTTGTATCTGCGATTGATTGGACTCATGCCGGTGGCGGGGCGATGCTTCTGTCGACAACGGTGCTTCGGCACTGATGTGCCGCAGACGGCCCATCAGTGGCACGACACACGACCCTTTGACGCGTCCGAACCCTGAACACCGACACCCGATTCCCTCACCCCCACGGCACACCCATGAGCAACCCCTTCAACTCCAAGAAGACTCTGACCGTCAACGGCAAGACCTACACCTACTTCGATCTCAACGCGCTAGCGCAGCAGAAGATCGGAAACGTGGCGCGGCTGCCGTACTCGCTGCGGGTGCTGCTGGAGGCGATGCTGCGAAACGTCGACGGGTTCGTGGTGAACAACGACGACGTGATCGGGATGGCGAACTGGAACGCCAAGAGCCCCGCGAAGGTGGAACTGCCCTTCATGCCCGGGCGCGTGGTGCTGCAGGACTTCACGGGTGTGCCGTGCGTGGTCGATCTGGCCGCGATGAGGGACGCGATGAAGAAACTCGGCGGCGACCCTGCGGCGATCAACCCGCTGGTGCCGTGTGATCTGGTCATCGATCACTCGGTGCAGGTGGATGCGTTCGGGAGCAAGGTGGCCTTGAGCATCAACGCTGACAAGGAGTTCGGGCGCAACCGCGAACGGTACGAGTTCCTGAAGTGGGGCCAGCAGAGCCTGCGGAACTTCCGCTGCGTGCCGCCGGCGACGGGGATCGTGCACCAGGTAAACCTGGAGTATCTCTCGCCGGGGACGCTGACGAAGCAGGCGGGGAGTGAGACGCTGGCGTACCCGGACTCATGCGTCGGAACCGACAGCCACACGACGATGATCAACGGGCTGGGCGTCGTCGGCTGGGGTGTCGGCGGCATCGAGGCCGAGGCGGTGATGCTCGGCCAGCCGTACTACATGATGACCCCCGAGGTGATCGGGTTCAAACTCACGGGCAAACTGCCCGAGGGCACCACGGCGACCGACCTCGTGCTCACCATCACCCAGATCCTGCGGAAGAAGGGCGTGGTCGAGAAGTTCGTCGAGTTCTTCGGCCCCGGCATGGCGGCGCTCAGCGTGCCCGACCGCGCCACCATCGCCAACATGGCCCCTGAGTACGGCGCGACGATGGGCTTCTTCCCCATTGATGCCAAGACCATCGACTTCCTGAAGTTCACCGGGCGCGGCGAGCAGGCGGCGCTCACCGAGGCGTACGCCAAGGCCAACATGATGTGGCACGATGAGAACGCCACGCCGGACTTCACGGACATGATGGAACTGGACCTTGCGACGGTGCAGCCCAGCCTCGCGGGGCCGAAGCGCCCGCAGGACCGCGTGGACCTGAAGGGCGTGAAAGCAGAGTTCTTCAAGAGCCTCGCGGCCCCCCTGGGCAACACGGCGTTCGGGCTGGCGGGCGACAAGATTCTGGGCGCGGCGGGCACCGTGAAGCACAAGGACGGTTCCGCAAGCAAGATCAGCCACGGCGCAGTGGTGATCGCCGCCATTACGTCGTGCACGAACACGAGCAACCCTGATGTGATGATCGCCGCCGGTCTGGTGGCGAAGAAGGCCAACGCTCTTGGCTTGAAGTCCAAGCCGTGGGTGAAGACGTCCCTGGCGCCGGGCTCCAAGGTCGTGACGGAGTACTACGACAAGGCGGGGCTCACCGAGCACCTCGAAGCGATGGGCTTCCACACCGTGGGCTACGGCTGCACGACGTGCATCGGCAACTCCGGGCCGCTGCCCGAGGAGGTCGAGGCCGCGATCAAGGAAGGCGATCTGATCGCCGCCAGCGTGCTCAGCGGCAACCGCAATTTCGAGGGGCGTGTGCACCAGAACGTGAAAGCGAACTATCTGGCCAGCCCGCCGTTGTGCGTGGCGTACGCCATCGCGGGCAGCGTGGCGATCGATCTGGCGACCGAGCCGCTGGGCGTGAGCAAGGACGGCAAGCCGGTGTTCCTGAAAGACATCTGGCCCTCGCAGGCGGAGGTCGAGCAGGTCCGCGCCATGGCCGTCACGCCCGAGCAGTTCAAGAAGGAATACGCGAACGTGTTCGCCAGCAACGAGACCTGGAACGCCGTGCCGGTGAGCAAGAGCGATCTCTACGGCTGGAATGACAAAAGCACGTACATCCAGAACCCGCCGTACTTCGAAGGGATGCCGGAGAAGGCCCCGGAGGGCGCGCTGCCCTCGATCAGCGGCGCGCGGGTGCTGGTGAGCGTGGCGGACAGTGTGACGACGGACCACATCAGTCCGGCGGGCGACATCGCCGAGGCTTCGCCCGCGGGCGAGTACCTCAAGACCCTGGGCGTTCCGAAGCACGACTTCAACTCGTACGGCTCACGGCGCGGGAATGACCGCGTCATGACCCGCGGCACCTTCGCCAACGTGCGGGTGAAGAACAAACTGGCGGTGGGCGCCGATGGGAAGATCAAGGAAGGGTGGTGGACCAAGGACTTCAGCGCCGCCGGCAAGGGCGCGGTGGCCCCGATCTACAACGCCAGCCTGAACTACAAAGCGGGCAAGACGCCCCTGGTCGTGCTGGCGGGCAAGGACTACGGCATGGGCTCGTCGCGCGACTGGGCGGCCAAGGGCACGATGCTGTTGGGCGTGAAGGCCGTGATCGCCGAGAGTTTCGAGCGCATCCACCGCTCGAACCTGGTGGGCATGGGCGTGCTGCCGCTGACGTACAGGGCCGGTGAGACCGCCGCGAGCCTGGGGCTCGACGGCACTGAGTCGTTCGATATCGCACTGCCCGCCACGCTCGAACCCCGCGCCGAGATCAAGGTCACGGCGACGAAGGCCGACGGAACGAAGAAGTCCTTCGGCGTCACCTGCCGCCTCGACTCGGCGGTCGAGATCAACTACTACAGCAATGGCGGGATCCTGCAGACGGTGCTGCGGAAGTTGCTGAACGAGAGCCGGAAGGCCGTGGTGGTGTGAACACACCCCTTGACAAAGGCGGTACACTTGAAAGTCGCTTTGGCGAAGACAAGACTAGACTTTCAAATGAGATTGGTGGGGCATGACCAATCCACTGACCAAGGAACTTCTCAGCACCGCTCGCGTGATTGCACGCGGCAGGGGAATCCGAGACCTCGATCGGCTCCTCTCGACATACGGCGGAACTGCCTCCTCGTGGGTCAAGAAGTCCACCCGGCCGGTCCGGGGGAGTGTCGGTTGGCTGGAGTACCATTGGTACGAACATCACGGCATTGGTCGGTTTGAGATCAAGGTCGTTGATCTCAGGGACAGGCTCTCATGAAGATCCGCTGCCTCCGAAACACGTCAGACGGCACCGTGCACGAGTTCACCCCCGGTGCGGCGTACGAAGTCATCGGCATCGAAGCCGGGGACTTCCGTGTCATCGATGACTCGGGAGCACCCATTCTTGCGCCGCAGTCGATCTTCGAAGTGGCCGACCCGGCTCGGCCAGCACAATGGAAATCGTGGCAGCAGGACGGCGTCGAATACGCCTATGCGCCGGAACTCGCCCGACCAGGGTTCTTTGAGGATTTCCACGAGCGCGAGCCGTCTGCCGTTCGCGAGTTTCATCGCTACATCAACCGGCACCTGCGGCTGAGCAGCGCGGCGTAAGCCCGTGGCGCGCCCCTTTACTTCCCCGCCCCCGGCGCATTGAGCAGCACGCACGCGCTCCCGCTCGAGACCACGATCATCCCGTCGATCACCGCGGCATCCGTCGGTGACCGCGGGAGTTCCACCTTCGCGCTGCCGAGCATCTTGCCCGTTGTTGTTGAGACGACGTGGACGCCGTAGGTCGCCGGGCCGCCTTCGCCGATGGGGCCGTCGCTGGGTGCCTGCTCGACGAGCACGGCGGCCTCCCGCGCCAGGATCGGCGCGCGGACGACGGTCTCGCTCCCCAGCGCGTCCGCGCCCACCACCTTGCCCGCCGCGTCGTGCAGCACGATGCCTCGGGAAGTCAGGATCGCCGTGCGCCCGTCGATCCACGCGGCGGAAGCTTCGATGAAGGGCTGGTCCGCCTTCCCCAGTGTGTCGAGGGTCGGCGGCAGCACCTCGCCGGATTCACTGGAAATGATGCGGAACTTGCCGTCGGAATCGCGGGTGACGATCCGGCCCGGCAGGGCCCACGCTGTGACGGTGTCCTGCACCAGCGAGCCTTCAGTGCGCCAGCGGGCCTCGAGCCGGTAGGCATCGAGGCAGGTGACGGTCGTTGACCCCGCGTAGACCACCCAGCCTTCTGGGGTGATGCGGACCCAGCGTACGTCGGTGCGCTCGGGCAGCACGCTCTGTGACACGCCGGTACGGGCGCCCAGCACCTGAACGATGCTCGGCGGCGCGTCGTCCGGGTGGTCGTCCGATTCCGGCAGTGCGATCCCCGCTTCCTTCGCACGTGCTCGGCGTTCCTCCTCGACCTTGTCGGGCGGGACAGCGCCGACATTCGGGACCGGGACCGGCGATGACCGCGCGGGCGTGCCCGCGACGGCGAGCACGCCGTCGCTGAGCGCCGCGTCGTATACGCGGTCCACGGCGAGTTCCGAGGCCCACAGCAGGCGGCCGGTGTCCTGATCAAACGCCGCGGCGCGGCCCACCCGGTCCATCAGCACCAGCGTGCGCTCATCAGCGAGGACGACCATTTCCGAAGCGGGGATCTGCGAACGCAGCGGCGTATCGATCCGCTCGTCGTTGCTCGGGAACGGGCGGCGCGACCGCTCGGTGAACAGCGCGCGGAAACTCGGCATCTCCCAGACGACGTTGCCCGTGGCGAGGTCGTGGCGGGCAAAGGCCAGATCGCCGCGGGTGTTGGGGGGAGCGGTGGGGGATGTCTTTGCCAGCAGAACCGATCGGGAGTCGATCCGCAGGAACGCCTCGGCCTTGGCGTCGCCCCAAACTTTGTCCATTCCCGGCGTGCCGTCGGCGTTGCGGGCGGCCTTCCACACCGCGATCTCTCCCGTGGCCGAGCCGAGCACGAGGCGGTCGGTGGGGGCACCGGGGGTCTCGCCGCAGATGGGCGAGAGGACGCCCCAGCCGTTGATGACAGACGCCGACCCGGAGGGGGCCCCGACGCTGGCGCGGCGTTCGCTCTCGACGAGCCTCTGTGAGAGGCCCGCACGCAGTGCCGCAAGATCAACGGGACTTGAACCCGGCCCGTTGCTCGCGAGCGGCTTGCCGCCGAGCGCCCGCTCCACGGCGTCGAGCATCCGCAGCGCGGCGCGGGGACGCTGGGAGTCCGCGATCCGGCCCGCGACGGCGGCGCAGACCTCCGCAAGCATCGGGTCCGAAGGCGACAGCGACGACACCGCGGCGTTCAGGGCTTCGTCCAACGACGCGAGGGCCAGCGCCTCTCTCCCGGCGCGTCGATGACGCTCGGCGAGATCAAGCCACGCCCGCGGCGCCGCTGCCGACACGGGGTAACTGCGGGCAATCTTCTCCAGGTCGGCGTCGGTCCCGGTGGCGCGGGCGGCGTCGAGTTTCCCGCCCGCCTCGGCGTCGTACGCTGCGTACACCGTGCGACCGTGCTCACGCACCAGCCGGCGCAGCCGGCGCGTCGCCTCAGCGTCGGCGGGGAGGGTCGTGCCTGATCGCGCGTACGTTTCCGAGGCGAGCGTCGGGGTGAGCAGCACCGACTGGTACCGGTCCACCGCCTCGGGGATGCGCCCAGACCCCTCGTCAAGCGTCGCCGCGGCCATCGTGGCGCGGACCTGCTCGACCGGCGTCGCCGCGAGTTGTTCGAGCCGCCCCACGATATCGGCCCGCACCCCTTCGACCAGCCGTGCGGCACCGGGGTTGTCCGCCGGTGGCTCGACCATGTCCATCAGCGACACAAAGAGCCGCCGTCGCGCCGAGCCGGACGCGGTGGACAACGGGTCCTTCTCCATCGCGCGCACGGCACGGTCGACCGCCGGAACGAGTTTGTCCTGTTTCCCCGCCTGATACGCGAGTTCGGCATACGTGACGGCGGGCAGTGGGTTGGCCGGGTCGGCCTTCATCCTCGCTTCGAGCAGTTGCTCCGCCGTTTCCCAGAGCAAGTAGGAATGGGCTTGCTGGTCGTCCACGGCGATGAGTTGACCGCCGAGCGCCAGAATCTGCCCGGGGCGGTTCAGGCGGATCGTGCGGGCTTCCGGCGGCAGTTCCGCCGAGGCCCCGGCGCGGATCGGCACCACCAATACCCCTTCGATCGTCGGCACGATCAGTTCATCGCCCGCGACCATGACGCGGCCGCGCACCCCCGGTGCAATCACGCTGGCAAGCAACTGGTACGGCGTGCCGCCGATGTTGCCCGAGAGGTCCACCATGCCAATCTGGCTGGGGGCGACACAGATCAACCGCGAGGCAACGCCAGGTTTGCCCGACGGCGCGAGCATGAGGTAGTCGGGATTGTTCAGCGTTTGGGAGGGGATACGTTCGAGGATGCGCCCCGAGGCGGCTTCGATCACGACCACCATCCGCTTGTCCGGGCTGAGGACGATGAGCCGCCCGTCCTCGATGACGGGGGTGTTGCCTTCCCACGGGACGATGCGCCCGCCGCGGTTGAGGCCGCTGCCGGCGACGGGGTCGGGCGAGAGCCTCCGTGCCCAAAGTGTGCGCCCGGTGACACTGTCGAGCGCGGTGATGATGCCGGTTCGGTCGGCGCGGTAGACGACGCCGGCATTGGCTCGGGTGATGTCGGCGGGGAACGTGCCCATGCCCCAGGGGACGACGCCCAGACTGCCGAGGTTGCGCCACCACAAGAGGCGACCGGTTTCGAGGTCGAGCCCGACGAGGATCGCGCCCTGCAGGCGTTTCTCGATGGAGTTCCGAGCCGCCGAGACGATCACGACCCCTTGGTCGATCACCACCGGCCCTCTGGGGAAGCACTCGCTAAGCACGGACGGCCCGAGTTGGCTCAGCGTGGTGGTCCACAGCACACGACCGTAACGGGTGTCGAGGACGCTGACGGCCCGTTCCGCCTGCGTCCGGGTGAGCATGGTCAGCCCGCTGACGGTGGCGAGACGGTGGCCCTCGACCGCCGTCCAGTTGCAGTCTTCGATGCCAAGCCCACCCGAGGCGTTGACCATGGCGACGGTGGTGGGGGGCTCGATGCGGACGCGCCAGCGCTTGCTGAGGGTGTAGCGGTCCCACGCGGTGATGGTCTCGGAATCGTTGACGTAGAGGCTGTCGCCAGCGACGGTGGGGATCGCGTGCAGCACGGCGGCGCGGTCGCTCACACCGCGCTGGTTCTGCACGATGCGTCCGGCCAGAAAATCCACGCCTTCCAAGGACGAACCGAGGAACTCTGAGGCCAGCGGCCGGGCAAGGACATCGCCCAGAGCCGCGGCGGGCTGAGGGTCGAGCACGCTCAGGCCGTGGTCGGATACGGGGGATTCTGCCTTCGCGGCTTCGGCACGGGGCACGCCCGCCCGATCGCGCCACGCATCAAGCAGTCTGCGGGCGTCCTCCACGGTGCCCTGCGGCGTACGCGCATCGGCGTCCAGATAGGCCGCGGCGGAGGCCAGCAGCGCGACGCCGTCCTTCAGGCGGTCGCCCACGAGATCTGGGTGAGCATCGAGGGAGAGAAGCAGGCGGTACGCGCCGGGGAAGCGGGCCCTGTCGATGTGGTTCTGCGCCAGTCGCAGCGCGGCCTCGAGTCCGGGCGCGGTCAGAAGGCGAGTTCGCTCGCAGCGCTCGGTCTGGTCGGTGGCGAGCAGGGCTCGGGCGGTGGGCAGTTCGAGGGCGCGGTAGCGTTCGAGGAGCGCGGGGGTTGAGAGAAGGGCCGCGTGCACGCGGGAACGCACGCTGACGTAGAGGTCGGCGTCGTTGGCGCTCTCCTGCACCAGTTGATCGGCGTTCTCATCCAGCAGCCGCTGCAGCACCCGGACCGCTTCATCGAGGTTCCCCACCCCGGCCAGTTCCAGCGCTCGGGCCAGGCCGTCTTGTGCGGCGGGCGAGTCGTCCATATAGACCGAGCCGACCACCTGACCGAAACCGGTCGGTGCCCCCGCAAGGAACAGCACCGCCGTGGCGGTCAGCGCCACCGTCCGAGAGAAACCCGCACGCCGACCTCGAATCCTCGGTTCACTCACGCCGGCTTCCTTTCCATGCTCGCGTCACGGGGCTCGCCCATCCAAACGCCAGAAACCGCCCATCCCGACCCTACGAACAACTCTACGGCCGCCGACGCCCCGGAGGTTGAACCGCAGCACCCGCAAGGCCGATTTCCTGAAGCCTGCCGGGGCGTGCGAACCGCCCTCGGCCTGCGCCGGAACTTCAGATCGGTGCCCCATGACAGCGATGCCCGGAAGCCTGGCCCTGCTGACCCGCGAGACCCGCGGGCCGGTGATTTCGCCGGATAAGGCCGCGGTTTCTCGCCGGGTGATCCTGCTGATCGCCGCGATTGTCCTGATGGGGCTGGCCGATCTGGCGTGTACGCTGGCGTACATGCAGACCGTTGGGCTGCCCGAGGCGAACCCCATTGCCCGTTGGCTGGCCCGGTTCGGTGACACCAGGGCCATCGTGGGCTTCAAGCTGCTGACCATGTTGCTGTCGTGCTACTGCCTGTACATCGGGCGCACCGAACGGCGCATGGAATGGTGCGCCTGGACCTGCACGGCCATCCTGCTGGGGCTGTCGATCCATTGGATCTCGTTCAACCGCAGCATCGCCGAGCACACGAACCTGATCGCCTATTTGAGCGACCCAGAGCCGTGCCCGAGGATCGTGGGGGCCAACGGCAAGGCGATGGAGATGTGGGTCCGGTTGGAGGAGTAGCCCCGCCCGGCAAAGCGAAAAGCGAAAAACGAAAAGCGAAAATGGAGCCAATCGCACGGCTGAAGCCCGAGCCGACTCTTTGCGGTTCCTGATGATCCCTTTTCGCTTTTCGCTTTTCGCTTTACTCTCCCCCGGTGCGCATCCTCGGCATCGACCCCGGCCTCCGTCTCACCGGCTACGCCGTGATTGCGTTCGCCGATTCCGACCCCGAGCGGGCGTCACTCGTTGAGGCCGGTGTGTTCCGCTTCAACGACAAGCAGCCGGTGTCCGCGCGCCTCGTCGAACTCGAGCGCGACTTGGCCGACCTGATCGAACGGACAGCGCCGACGCACGCCGCCGTCGAGGGGCTGTATTCGCACTACGCCCACCCCATGACCGGCGTCATCATGGCCCACGCCCGAGGGGTCGTGCTGCTGACCATACGGAAAAGCGGCCTGCCACTGATGGAGTTGCCGCCGACCGAGGTGAAGAAGGCGATCACCGGCAACGGGCACGCCAAAAAGGCCCAGGTGCAGGCGGCGGTGGCGACGGTGCTGAATCTCGCGGTGGCGCCCGATCCACCGGACGTGGCGGATGCGATGGCGATCGCGCTGTGCGCAGGGGGGCGGGTCGGTTAGGCACGGTGGGGCAGGCTTCCAGCCTGCCATCGTCATCAAGAGGCAGGCTGGAAGCCTGCCCCACCGGGTTGAGTCGTACACTGCTTTCCCGATGCCCTCCCCCACCCCCCGAGCCCAGGTCCTGATCGTCGAAGACGAGGTCGAGCACGCCGACGTCATGGCCGATGCGCTGAAAAAGCCCGGCCACGTCTGCACCCTGGTCCACGATGTCAAGGCGGCTGTGGAGGAACTGCGCCACGGCACGTTCGATGTCATCGTCACCGACCTCCGCATGCCCGCTTCGGCGGGGACCGCCACGCCCTTTGGCACAGTCGCCGACGGCGGGGCCGATGCCGGGATGCGCATCCTCCAGGCCGCACGCCAACTCCAGCCAAACGCCGAGACGATCATGGTCACGGCCCACGGCGACGTGCCCACCGCCCGGGCCGCGTTCAAGCACGGGGCGTACGACTTCATCGAAAAGCCGCTTGATCTCGAAGTCTTCCGCGCCCTCATCAACCGCGCCGCAGAGACCGTCCTGCTGCGACACGCCGCCACCGGCGGAGCGGACGGGGGCGACGGCCTGGGCGAACTCGTCCAGCACGACGGCTTCGAGGGCATCATCGCCGGCTCCGAAGCCATGCGCCGAATCCTCGACACGGTGCGGGCCGTGGCGCCTTCGAACCTGCCCGTGCTGGTCACCGGCGAGAGCGGCACCGGCAAGGAACTCATCGCCCAGGCCATCCACAAGCACTCGCTGCGGAAAGACAAGCGGTTTGTCGCGTTCAACTGCGCCGGGCAGGCCGAGAGTTTGCTCGAGGACCAGTTGTTCGGGCATGTGAAGGGGGCGTTCACCGGGGCCGAGAAGGACCGCGAGGGCGTCTTCGCCTACGCCGACAAGGGGTCTCTCTTTCTCGACGAGATCGGCGACATGCCCATGACCATGCAGGCGAAACTGCTGCGGGTGCTGGAGAGCGGCGAGGTGGTGCGTCTGGGTGCAAACGACTCGAAGAACGTCGACGTGCGATTCGTCAGCGCCACCAACCGCGACCTGAAAGCCGCGTGCCAGCAGGGCAAGTTCCGCGAGGACCTCTTGTTCCGCATCCGTGGGGCCGAGGTCCATCTGCCGCCGCTGCGGGAGCGGCGCGAGGACATCCCCAGGATCGTGCGCCACGCGGTGAGCAAGTTCGCCTCAGGGCTCGGACGCCAGACGCCGGACATCACCGACGCCGCGATGATGCGCCTCACGGCCTTCAACTGGCCCGGCAACGTCCGGCAACTGCTGAATGTCGTGCAGAACATGGTGGTGATCGGGACGGCCGCCAGCGGCGGCGGCAACGCCCCGGCGGCATCGCTCGACGTGCGCCACATCCCCGCCGACATCACCACCCCCGACGACGCCTCGGCGGGCGACGACCTGCCCGGCACCACCGGCGCGGGCGGCCTAGCCGGCACGAGCCTCGAACAACTCGAAAAACGGGCCATCCGCGAGACGCTGCGCCTGACGGCGGGGAACCGCGAGGCCGCCGCCCAGATGCTGGGGATCGGCGAGCGCACGCTTTATCGGAAATTGAAGGAATATGGACTGCGCTGAGGGCCTGAGCGGTTCGGCGATGCGCCGACGGGCCGTTTCGGTCGGTGCGGGTTCTGCTCTGAGACGCTTGGGTGTGTGTCTCGGTCCTTTGGGCGGTGGATTCGTTTGAATCGGTGGGGCAGGCTGGAAGCCTGCCCCACCGCCCAGAGTTTTAACGGACCCACCACCGTCCGTCCGTTCGGCGCGAACACCTCCGCGATGATTCAGCCCAGCGCCGGCCCGTCGATCGCCCGCGAGCGAGCTGTGCAACTCGGACCAACGCCGCTCGCGAGCGGGTTCGCGTCAGCACGTCTGTCCCAGTTGTGCCGCGCGGAGACAGGTGCCCCGCACTCCGACCGAGCAAAAAGAAGAATTCGGGGAAACTCCTGATGGCGGAGACGAGCCACCCCCCCGATACGCCATGCACGGGCGGGGCCATGTGTGCTCCGATCTAGGGGCGGTGTTTGTTCACACCCTGCTAGGGCAGCAGTTGATGAAGGGAAAGCACATGCGTTTGACCATCGGAAAGCGTCTGGGTCTTGGTTTCGGTGCCGTGGTCGCGATTATCATCTCGACCTCGGCGGTCACGCTTTTTTACGGGCAGCAGTCGAAGGGCGCGGCCGCAGAACTGGCGCGACTGGCGGCCGACGACGGGCTCGGCGCCGAGATCATGAAGGACATCCTCACGCTGCGCATGCAGGCCAAGGACTACCTGCTCACGCGGAACGAGGAAGCGATGGGGCGGTTCAGCGCGACCCGTGCGGACATCGAAGAGAAGATCAAGGTGGCGGACCGATTCCGCAAACCCGAGCGCCGCGCGATGATCGCACAGGTGAGCGAGAAGGTGGCGCAGTACGACGCGGCCTTCCGCGAGGCGTTCACCGCCGTTGAAGGGCGTGAGAAGGCCGTTGATCAGAAGATGAACCCCGGCGGCGCCGCGGCTTCTGAAGCCATGACCTCGCTCCGGGAGCGAGTTTCAAGCGATGCCGAGTCCGAGATGGGTCGTGCCGTCACCGCCGCGTACGCGTGCCTGATGTCCGGACGCGTCGAGGCGCTCAAGGGCCTGCAGAATCTCGACGAGGCCCGGATGATCACCGCCTCGGAAAAAGTGGCACGCTGTGTGGAGGCTCTTGAAACGGCGTCGGCCAAGTCTGGCGAAGAGACAAAGCGGCAGGGCGAGCACGCCGCCGCGGCTCTGCGTGCCTACACCCAGGCGGTCAGCGAAGTCGCGGGCCTGGTCAAGGCCCGAAACACGGTGGTGAAGCAGCGCATGGACGTGATCGGTCCGGAGATCTACGCGATCGGTGAATCGCTTGCCAAGTCATTCGACGAGAGCGTCGGTGATGCCACTGAGAAAGCCGCGGCGTCGATGACGACCCTGAAGGTCGTGACACTGACGGCCTCTGCCGCGTCGGTGCTGCTGGCGGCGATCCTGGCAATCACGATCACCCGCTCGGTTGTCAACCCCGTCCGCCTCATGACCAACCGCCTGAAGGACATCGCCGAGGGCGAGGGCGACCTGACCGCCCGTGTCGACGAGACGCGCCGCGACGAGCTTGGCGAACTGGGCAAGTGGTTCAACACCTTCGTGGGCAAGATCCAGACGGTGGTCATCGAGGTGAAGCGTGCCAGCGCCGAAGTCGCCGCCGCGAGCACCGAGATCGCCGCTTCCAGCGAGCAGATGGCCGCGGGCATCAACCAGCAGAGCCAGCAGGCGCAGCAGATCTCGTCCGCCGTGGAGGAGATGTCGTCGAGCGTCGTCGAAGTCGCCCGCAAGTCCGGCGAGGCGTCGCAGTCGGCCCAGACCTCGGGCAAGTCGGCCCGCGAGGGCGGCGAGATCGTGGCCCAGTCGGTGCTGAGCATGAACGCCATCCGCGACGCGGTGTCGTCGGGCGCCGAGGCCGTCACCAGCCTGGGCAAGCGGGGCGAGCAGATCGGGCAGATCGTCGATGTGATCAACGACATCGCCGACCAGACCAACCTTCTCGCGCTCAACGCGGCGATCGAAGCGGCGCGTGCGGGCGAGCACGGCAGGGGCTTCGCGGTGGTCGCCGACGAGGTCCGCAAGCTCGCCGACCGCACCACCAAGGCCACCGAGGAGATCGCCACCAGCATCAAGGAAATCCAGCGTGAAACCAGCACCGCGGTGGAGCGCATGACCAGCGGCACCGAGCAGGTCGAGGTGGGCAGCAAGCGCGCAGCGCAGGCGGGCGAATCGCTGCAGAGCATCGTGAGCAGCGCCGAGAGCGTGGCGGGCATGGTCCAGTCCATCGCCGCCGCCGCCGAGCAGCAGTCTTCGGCCAGCGAGCAGATCGCCAAGAGCATCGAGTCGATCAGCGCCGTGTCGCGCGAGAGCAGTTCCGCGGCGGCCCAGTCGGCCCAGGCGGCGGGCGAACTGTCGGCCAAGGCCGAGCAGTTGCAGAGTCTGGTCGGGCGGTTCAAGGTCGACAGCGAGAGCAGCGGCACCGGCGCCGCGAACGGGTCGGTGTCTTACTCGACCGCGGGCAAGCCCGCCAAGAAGTTCCGGGCCACCGTGGGCAACCACAAGCCCGCGATGGCGTCGGTGTGATTCGCCGATAACCACGGTTCATCCAGCGGCCCGTGCCTTGACGCACGGGCCGTTTTCGCTTTTGGAGTCGCCCGGGGCAAGGGATGACGCAGGACGACCGGAGCCGTGCTCGTGCCGATCCCGACGCGGGCGTGGACGCAGGCGCGGGTGATCGTCTCGGTTTGGGCCGCTGAATCTCAGGAAGTCAGGGGAAACCCTGATCCCAACGCGGGGAACACCCCGTAGTCGCGACCCCGTTTGCATGGCATTCTCAGGGTGTCGTCGCACACCGCGACACGCCACTTTGGAGACAGCCATGAACGCTCCCACCAACTTCCGAATCGGCCGCATCCAGTCGAACACCACCCGCACCCCTGAAGAACGCGCCGAGCGCTTCAACCAGGCCATGAGCAACTTCGTGCAGGCCATGGACCGTGCCTCGAACGGCATCAAGGACATGGGCAACGCGTGGGAAAGCGCCCGCGTGATCGTGGCCCCCGCCGCTCGATAAGCAACACGCCTGAAGGCAATTGAAGAGCCGGGGCACGCACGGGCGTGCCCCGCTCCGTTTCGGCATCCCGACCCGACCACATCCGCCTGCTACCCTTGCGGTCATGCCCCATCTCCTGGAGCACCTCGACCGCTGGAAGCCCTTCACCGCCCTCGTGGTGGGGGACTTTATGCTGGACCAACTCGTCTACGGCGACGCCGAACGCCTCTCCGCAGACGGGCCCGCGCCCGTCCTCCACGCCAAACGCACCGAGAGCATGCCCGGTGGCTCGGCCAACGTGTGCATGGACCTCGCCGCCATGCACGGGCGGGTGAAGGCCCTCGGCGTCATCGGCGACGACGCCAACGCGGACACCCTCACGGCCGCCCTGCGCCACGGTGGGATCGAGACAGATTCACTGGTCCGCGACCCGTCGCGCCCGACGACCGTCAAGCAAAACCTCGTGGGCCTAGCGCAATCACGCCACCCGCAGAAGATGTTCCGCGTGGACTACGAATCCCGCGAGCCGGTATCTGGTCGCGTGCTGGAACAACTGCTGGCCCGCTTCGACGCCGAGTTGGCGTCCTGCGATGTGATCGCCATCGAGGACTACAACAAGGGCGTGTGTACGCCCGAGGTGTGCCGCCACGTGATCGAGCGGGCTAGGAAGGCCGGCAAGCCGGTGCTGGTCGATCCTGCGAAACTCACGGACTATTCCAAGTACCGCGGGTGCTCGACCATCACCCCCAACCGCAACGAGGCCGAGGCCGCCACGGGGATGAAGACGCACCCTGGCGCGGACCCGGCGCACAACGGCGAGGTTGCCCAAGCGCTCCTGAAGCAACTCGACGCCGAGTCGGTCGTGCTCACGCTCGACAAGCACGGGGCGCTTCTTCTTGAGAAGGGCGGGCGCTCGCTGCACATCCCGACGGTCGCCCGCGAGGTCTACGACGTCACGGGCGCTGGCGACATGATGCTCGCCGCCCTGATGGCCGCGCGGGCCAACCAGATCAACTGGCCCGACGCCGTGCGCTTCGCCAACGCCGCCGCAGGCCTGGCGGTCGAAGTTTTCGGCGTGCAACCCATCCCGCTGGAGCGCATCCACCGCAGCCTGATCACGCAGCACCTCCCACGCCACAGCAAACGCCGCACCCTTGATGAAGCCGCCATCGAAGTCGCCGCCGCAAGGCGCGAAGGGCACCGGATTGTCTTTACCAACGGCTGCTTCGACATCATCCACAGCGGGCATATCAAACTGCTCCGCGAGGCCGGCGCACTCGGCGACCTCTTGGTTGTCGCCATCAACAGCGACGCCAGTGTCCGCCGCCAGAACAAAGGTCCGGAGCGCCCCATCCACGGCGAGGACGACCGCGCCGACGTCTTGAGCGAGATGGAGTCCGTCGGCATCGTCGTAGTCTTCGATGAAGACACCCCCGAGCGAGTGCTCGAACGCCTCCGCCCCGATGTGCTGGCCAAGGGTGCCGATTACACCCGCGACCGAGTTGTCGGAGCCGATTTCGTCGAGTCCTACGGTGGGAAAATCCACCTCATCCCGATCGCCGAGGGGCGCAGCACCACCAACGCCGTCCGCAAGATCAAAGCGACGCCGTAACGAGCCCATCCGAGTCGATTCCGTCCGAGCCCTGATCGCAAACTCAGGGACACCCCCTGCCATGCCGACCACGCGCGACGACCTGAACAACCTTTCCCTCCCGGACCTCTACGCGCACTTCCAGAAGTCCGGGCTGATCCGCCGTCTCCTCGAACTCGCCCGCGATGAAGACCTGGGCGCGACGAACGCAGCCGACGTCACCAGCGCCTCGATGCCCGATCCGCATCGAACCGTCGCCGCAAAGTTGAACGCAAGGCAACCGTGCATCGTTTCCGGCCTGGCCGCAGTGCCGGAACTGCTCCGCGTCTTCGAACCGTCCGGTTCCACGGGCTTCTCCGCGCACCGCGCCGACGGCGAGCACGCACCCAAGGGCACCTGCCTGGGCGTCCTCAAAGGCCCCCTCGCCGACGTCCTTTCCATCGAACGCACGCTGCTCAATCTCGTCTCCCGCCTCTCCGGCGTGGCAACCTTCACCCGCGCATTTGTCGACCGCATCGCTTTGGACCAGACCGCCAACCCCGGGTGCCTCTACGACACTCGAAAGACCACCCCGGGCCTCCGCGTTCTCGAAAAATACGCCGTCCGCTGCGGCGGAGGCCGCTGCCACCGCCTCGGCCTCCACGACGCCGTCCTTATCAAGGACAACCACATCGCGGGCGTACCGGTCGAGAATCTCGCCGACGCGGTGTCGAACATCGCCGCCAACGCCCGCGCCGCCGCGGCCTCAACCACCCCGCCGCGCGAACTCGCGTTCGTCGAGGTGGAGGTGGACACCCTCGACCAGTTCGCCCGCCTGCTCACACTCCCCCCCGGAACGATCGACATCGTGCTCCTCGACAACATGCCCCCGCCGATGCTCCGCCAGGCCGTCACCATGCGCGACCTCGCCACCCACCCGGGCACACCCAGAGTGGAACTCGAAGCCAGCGGCGGCGTCAGCCTTGAGTCCATTGGTGCTATCGCGTCGACCGGCGTGGACCGAATCTCCGCCGGCGCGCTGACGCATCAGGCCGTGAGCGTCGATCTCGGGCTCGACATAACGTGAGCCCGGGCAACGGCGGTCCCACCTTCAGAACAGAAAACTGATGCCCATGCCGAAGTAGACATCGTCCGCTTCGTCGTTCAGCCCGAACCCGACGCGGGCGTCGAGCTGCACGCGGTTGTCGAGGAGGTACACGCCGCCGAAGTCGGCGTAGTGGGCCTCGTCCGAGTCCTTGCTGTTGGGGCCGATCACGTAGTACTCGACGAATCCGGTCAGGCGATCGACGACGGGGAACGAGAGGTAGATCGAACCCTGGCCCTGAGTGAAGCGGTCGCCCGCGGTGGTAGGCCAAGCGATGTTGGCGTTGCCGCCCAGGGTGAAGCCCTTCCATTTGTCGCCGAAGGAAGTACCCAGGTCGTATGACCACAGCAGTTTGAGCGTCGGTTCGGCGATCTGGCTGCTGATGTCGTCGGAGCCGATCCCCAGCGTGGCCTGGGCACCGAAGGCGAGCCGGGGCAGCCAGCCGCTCTGATCGGTCACTTTCAGTTTGAAGCCGAGCGAGACGTCGTTCCAGCCTGACACGGAGTCGGAGCCGATGCCATCGTCGGTGCGAGCCCACGCATAGCCCGAGGTGATCACGCGAAGTTCGAAGCGGTCTTCGAGCAGGCCGACGCGCCCGAGGATCTCCGGCCCGTTGTGCCGTTGGGTCTCGACTTCGTCGCGGTCGCGGTACGTGAAGGTGTAGCCCGTCTCCAACTGGAAGTGGCCGATCGGGACGAAGCCGGTGCCGTCGCTGAACGAGGGGCGGTCGGTGAAGATCACCGGCGGCGCGGCGTCGCTGGCAGACGCCGCGGACTGAAGCGAGAGCGAGGCACGGCGGTCGTCCGACGCTTGCCCCTGCACCGGGCTCGCTGCGACCTTGTCAGTGGTCTGGCCTGTGTGAGCGGCTTCGGCCTGAGCGAGCGCGGCGGAGGTGAGGCGGCCGGTGCCGACCAGAGAGATCAGGAGTGCAACGGCGACGGGGTTGCTCATCGGGGGGCTCCAGAGATCGGCGGCAGAGGTGAGGTGCATACGACAGAACGAAGTGTCACACGCGATCGCAGCGCTGTCGATCAGCGCGGAATCAATACTGACGCCCGGCGCATCAAGGTGGCATAAGTGCTCCGCCGCACGCCATGATGGAGAGCCGTCTTTATGCGGCGTTTATGCGCGGAGGTCCTGTGTTTATGTCCTGCTGAGCGACAAGGGGACGAGGCCGGGTGATACTCATGCACACTGGAATCCACCCATGAACGACTTCACCGCTCTCGGAGTTTTTTTCGGTTGCCTGATCGCAACCTTTGCGTTCCTTCGGGCCTGCGAGTGGTTGCTGCCGCGTGAGCAGCCCAGGGGCGACGCACCGCCCGCCGCGCGGGGGAAGGAGCCTCGCCAATGACCTGGATCTACGCCCTCGCTGCCGTGGTCGCCGTTGCGCTGTTCTTCTACCTCCTCGTCGCGTTGCTCAAGCCGGAGTGGTTCCAATGATGCCAGCCACCCTCTCCATCCCTGCGCCCGCCGTGCTCATGGCCGTCACCGGCAACGGCGTGCTGCAGATCGTGCTGTTCCTCGCGGTGTTGGTGGCGTTGGTCAAGCCGTTGGGCTGGTTCATGGCCCGCGTGTTCGAGGGCTCACCCGGGACAGCGCCGCTCGGTTTCGGCACCACAATCGGTTGGCTCGAACGCCTGATCTACCGCCTGTGCGGAGTGCGGCTCGGCCCGCATCGCAAGGCGCCCGAGATGGGATGGAAGCCCTATGCGGCGGGCATACTGCTTTTCAACATCATCGGGTTCTTCGCCGTGTACGCCCTGCAGCGGTTCCAAGACGTGCTGCCCGCCAATCCCGCCGGCCTCGGGGCCGTTGAGGGCGGCTCGGCGTTCAACACCGCCGTCTCCTTTGTCACCAACACCAACTGGCAGGGCTACGGCGGTGAGGTCACGATGTCATACCTCACACAGATGCTGGGCCTGGGCGTGCAGAACTTTCTCAGCGCCGCCACCGGAATCGCCGTGCTCGTAGCGCTGATGCGTGGCCTTTCACGCAAATCCCTCAACACCATCGGCAACTGCTGGGTGGACCTGACGCGATCGACGCTGTACATCCTCCTGCCGCTCTCGGCGGTCCTGGCGATCACGCTGGTGTCGCAGGGTGTGGTGCAGACCTTTGACAAGCCGAAGGAAGTCGCTCTCACGGTCCCGCTTTCGTACAACGAGCCGGTGAAGAACGAGGCCGGAGAGACCCTGAAGAACCCCGACGGGTCGGACCAGACCAAAGCCGTCGCGGTCACGACGCAGACCATCCCGCTCGGCCCCGCCGCGTCGCAGATCGCCATCAAGCAACTCGGCACCAACGGCGGGGGCTTCTTCAACGTGAACTCCGCGCACCCGCTGGAGAACCCCACGCCGCTCTCGAACTTCCTTGAGGCGCTGGCGATCCTGCTCATCCCCGCCGCGTTGTGCTTCACCTTCGGCGAGATGGTCAGGGACCGGCGCCAGGGCTGGGCCGTGCTCGCGGCAATGCTGGTGATCTTTGTGCCGCTTCTGGGAGCGATGTATGCGCTGGAACAGGCGGGCAATCCAGCAGTCGGCGCGCTTGGGTTGGAACCAAGCGGCGCGGGTGCCGCATCCGCCGAAAGCAAGCCCCACGACGATCACCCCGGTGCCAGTCGCGCGCTCGCCCTTTCGACCGGCGACGACGGCCCGATGGCACCAGCGGGGGGCAACATGGAGGGCAAGGAAGCCCGATTCGGCGTGGTGAACTCCGCGATCTGGGCCGCCGCCACCACCGCCGCGAGCAACGGCAGCGTCAACGCTATGCACGACTCGTTCACGCCGCTGGGCGGCCTCATTCCCATGTGGCTGATGCAACTGGGCGAGGTCGTGTTCGGCGGTGTGGGTTCCGGCCTCTACGGCATGCTCATGTTCGTCATCGTTGCGGTGTTCGTTGCCGGTCTGATGGTCGGGCGTACGCCGGAATACCTGGGCAAGAAGATCGAGCCCTTCGAGATGAAGATGGCCGCGATGGCGGTGCTGGTGCCGTGTGCGATTGTGCTGATCGGCACCGCCGTCGCGGTGCTCGTTCCCCAAGGCGCTACGACCAGCAACCCCGGGGCGCACGGCTTCAGCCAGATCCTCTACGCCTTCAGCAGCGCGGGGAACAACAACGGCTCGGCGTTCGCCGGTCTGACGGCCAACACGCCGTTCTACAACCTCGCGCTCGGCTTGGCGATGTGGTTCAGCCGCTTCTGGATCATCGTTCCGGTGCTGGCCGTCGCTGGCTCGCTGGCCTCTAAGAAGGTGACACCGACGACCAGCGGCACGCTGCCCACGCACACCCCGGTGTTCGTCCTGATGCTCGTGGCCGTGGTCATCATCGTCGGGGCGCTCACGTTTGTCCCCGCGCTGGCGCTCGGACCCCTCGTCGAACACCTCCAACTGACCGCCCGGTGATCCGTCCGCGCGGCATCGATCCGCGAAGGGAAACCATGTCCCGCTCAACCGCAACATCCATCTTCGACCCCGCCATCGTCAGACCGGCGATCGCCTCGGCGTTCGCGAAACTCGACCCGCGCGTGCAGGTCCGCAATCCTGTCATGTTCGTCGTCTGGGTCGTCAGCATCCTCACGACGCTCCTTGCCATCGCCGGTTACGCTGGCCACGGCGAGGACAGTGGCGCCGGGGGATACTCACCGACGCTCGTGCTCGTCATCGCCCTCTGGCTGTGGTTCACCGTGCTGTTCGCCAACTTCGCCGAGGCGATGGCCGAGGGGCGGGGCAAGGCGCAGGCGGAATCGCTGCGGAAATCCAAACGGGACGTGCAGGCCAAGAAAGTTGCGGGCGGTGAGCATTCGGCACGGGGCACTGGCCGAGCCGCCGCGACCGACATCAAGGCGCTCAAGACCGCGATGGTCTCGGGTGCGACGCTCCGAAAGGGCGACGTTGTGCTCGTCGAAGCGGGCGACCTCGTCCCCGGCGACGGCGAGGTCATCGAGGGGATCGCCTCCGTGAACGAATCGGCCGTCACCGGCGAATCGGCGCCCGTCATCCGCGAGGCCGGCGGCGACCGCTCCAGCGTCACCGGCGGCACGCAGGTGCTCAGCGATTGGATCATCGTCCGCATCGGCACCAACCCCGGCGAGAGTTTCCTCGACCGCATGATCGCCATGGTGGAAGGCGCCAAGCGCCAGAAGACCCCCAACGAGATCGCGCTGGACATCCTGCTCGCCAAACTCACGATCATCTTTCTGCTGGCGTGCGTCACGCTGCTGCCGTACTCGATCTACGCCGTGGCGCAGATCAAGGCCGCCGACGCGGCGAGCACGGCCTCCCCCATCACGGTCACCGTTCTTGTCGCGCTGCTCGTATGCCTCATCCCGACGACCATCGGCGGCCTCCTGTCGGCAATCCGCATCGCCGGCATGGACCGACTGGTCCAGGCCAACGTGATCGCCACCAGCGGGCGCGCCGTCGAGGCCGCGGGCGATGTGGACGTGCTGCTGCTCGACAAGACCGGCACCATCACTTTCGGCAACCGCATGGCCTCGCAGTTCCTGGTGGTCGACGGTGTCAAGCCCGAGGAACTCGCCGACGCCGCGCAACTCTCGTCGTTGGCGGACGAAACCCCCGAAGGGCGCAGCATCGTGGTGTTGGCCAAGCAGAAATACAACATCCGCGAGCGCGATATGCACGCGCTTGGCTTTGACGGCAAGCCCGCCACTTTCGTCCCCTTCACGGCCAACACGCGGATGAGCGGCGTCGACCTGCCCGTCTCGACCACCTATCCCGGCGGCCGCCAGATCCGCAAGGGCTCGGCCGACGCGGTCGAGGCGTACGTCTCGCGCATGGGCGGTACGCCGAGCGAGCAGGCCCGCGGCATCGTCAACGAGGTGTCCAAGCGCGGCAGCACGCCGCTGGTGGTCGCTGACGGCAAGGGCCGCACGCTGGGCGTGATCGAACTGAAGGACATTGTCAAAGGCGGGATCGCCGAGCGCTTCGCCGAGATGCGCCGCATGGGCATCAAGACGGTGATGATCACCGGCGACAACCCCGTGACGGCGGCCGCCATCGCCGCCGAGGCAGGCGTCGACGATTTCCTCGCCCAGGCGACGCCCGAAGCCAAGTTGAAACTCATCCGCGAGTACCAGCAAGGCGGGCGGCTGGTCGCCATGACCGGCGACGGCACCAACGACGCCCCGGCCCTCGCGCAAGCCGACGTCGCCGTCGCGATGAACAGCGGCACCCAGGCCGCCAAAGAAGCCGGCAACATGGTTGATCTCGACAGCAACCCGACCAAACTGATCGAGATCGTCCAGATCGGCAAGCAGTTGCTGATGACCCGCGGCGCGCTGACGACCTTTAGCATCGCCAACGATGTCGCCAAGTACTTCGCGATTATCCCCGCCGCGTTCGCGAGCACCTACCCCGTCCTCGACGCTCTTAACATCATGCGTCTCAACCCCGCCACGGCGATCCTCTCCAGCGTCATCTTCAACGCCCTGGTCATCGTCGTCCTCATCCCCCTGGCCCTCCGCGGCGTGAAGTACCGCCCTGTCGAGGCCTCCAAACTGCTCTTGCACAACCTGCTCGTCTACGGCGTCGGCGGGCTGATCGTCCCGTTCATCGGCATCAAGGCGATCGATGTGCTCTTCAACCTGCTGCCTGTCTGGAACTGAACCATGCTCACGCTCCTTCGCCCGGCCCTCGTGCTTTTCGCCGCCCTTTCGCTGATCACCGGCGTGGTCTACCCGCTGGCCATCACGGGGCTGGCCCAAGTCGCCTTCAAAGACAAGGCCAACGGTTCGATCATGACCGCCAGTGACGGCAAGGTCATCGGCTCGTCGTTGATCGGTCAGGAGTTCAGCGCGGGCGACCCGAAGGATGCGGCCAAGTGGTTCTGGGGCCGCCCCAGCGCCACCGGCCCGGTGCCGTACACCTCGCTCAACCTCGACAAGGGCACGGGCTCGTCCGGCAGCAACCTTGCTCCGAGCAACCCGGCACTGCTTGACAACATCAAATCCCGCCTCATTGCGCTCGCCGCAGCGGACGCGTCGGTCGGCTTCAATCGACCGGCGGGGCAATCGGTCCCGATTGATCTCGTGACCTCTTCGGCGAGCGGTCTGGACCCGCACATCTCCCCCGACGCGGCGGCGTATCAGTTGCCTCGAGTCGCCAAGGCGCGGGGGATGAGCGAGGACGCGGTGCGGGCGTTGGTCCTCAAGCACACCGTAGGCCGAACGATGGGCGTGCTGGGCGAGCCGGTCGTCAATGTGCTCGAACTCAACCTCGATCTGAAGGCGCAACCGCGGTAGCCGCTGCACGCGGCCCATACGATGGTGCACATGCCCGAATCCCGCCCCGATCCCGCCGAGGTTCTCGCCCGCGTGCAGCGGGAAGAGGCCCGCGCCGGTGCGGCCGATGGCTTGCCCGGTTCCGGCCAGGGCAGGCTGAAGATCTTCTTCGGTATGGCCCCGGGCGTGGGCAAGACCTTCGCCATGCTCGCCGCCGCGCAGAGGATGGCCGCCCAGGGTGTTGATGTGGTTGCCGGCGTTGTCGAAACGCACGGACGGGCCGAGACCGAGCAGATGCTGCTGGGGCTGGACATCCTGCCGCGAAGGCAGGTCGCATACTCGGGCACGATACTGACCGAGTTCGATGTCGAGGCCGCGATTCTGCGACGGCCCGACGTCCTGCTGATTGATGAACTGGCCCATACCAACGCGCCCGGCTCGGCGCGAGAGAAGCGCTGGCAGGACGTGCAGGCGTGCCTCAAAGCGGGTGTTAACGTCTACACCACGCTGAACGTCCAACACCTTGAATCGATCAACGACATCGTGACGCAGATCACCGGTGTTCCGGTTCGGGAAACGGTGCCCGATTCAATCTTCGACGAGGCCGACGAGATCGAGTTGGTGGACCTGCCGACCGAGGTTCTCCACGAGCGGTTGAAAGCGGGCAAGGTCTATCTCGGAGAGAACGCCGCACGGGCCGTGGACCCCGAAGACGGGTTTTTCCGCAAGGGGAACCTCACGGCGCTCCGTGAACTGGCGTTGCGTCGCACGGCGGCATGGGTCGATTCGGAGATGCGTCGCTACAAGCAGGACCGCGGCATCCGCGCCGTGTGGCCCGCGGGTGAGCGCATCGTCGTCGCGATCAGCCCCAGCCCGATGGCGGGGAAACTGATCCGCGCCGCCAAACGCATGGCGGCGGGTTTGCACGCCGACCTGCTCGCCGTCTACGTCGAGACACCACGGACAAACAATCTCTCCAACGCCGACCGCGACCGGCTGGCGCAGCACATGCGTCTGGCGGAAAGCCTCGGAGCGACGACGACCACGCTGATCGGCGACAACGCCGCACGGAAACTCATCGCCTTCGCCTCGTCTCGGAACGTCGGCAAGATCGTCGTCGGCAAGACCGAACGCCCCCGGTGGAAGGAAGCGATCTTCGGCTCGTTCATTGATAACCTCATCCGCGAGAGTGGCGACATCGATATCTACGTGGTTCGGGGCACCGACGCCGGAAGCGAAAGCCACGGGCGGTCAGGCGAAACGCACCCGGCCAGCGGCCGCGTCCTCGAGTCGTCGCGGGGGTCGTTGGCTTCACGGGCCGCCAGATTCGGGGGCGCACCGCTGATCGTCGCGGCGGCGTCCTTGATCGCCCTGGTGTTTTTCAAGCCGCCGGACCTTTCAGAAGAAGCGCTCATCCTTCTCGGCGGCATCGTCGTGTGCGCTGTCTGGTGCGGCCGGGGGCCCGCCGCCTTCGCCAGCGCCTTGTCGGTACTCGCCTTCAATTTCTTCTTTACGGAGCCGCGGTACTCGCTCGCGTTCAACGACCCCGGTTACCTGCTGACATTCGGCGTCATGCTCGCTGTCGGGCTGATTGTCGGCTCGCTCGCCGCGCGGACCCGAGAGCAGGCCTTTGCCGCACGCGACCGCGAGCGCCAGACGGCGGCGCTGTACGCCCTATCGCGCGAACTCGCCGCAGCCCAGGACGCCGCCAGCGTCGCGACCGTTGCAGCCCGGCACGTCCATGACCTCCTGAGTGTGGACGTCATCGTGGCCGTCCCCGGCCCCGGCAGACCGTCCCCGGCGCTCGACGTACTCGCGTTCGGCGGAGCCCCCGACTGGTTCGAGGAGGATGCCGGGGGTCGGGAGCGCGGCGTCGCGCAGTGGGCCCTCGATCACGCTAGGACCGCGGGTATTGGCACGCAGAATCTCCCCGCGTCGGGCGGCCGGTACGTGCCGCTCGTGGGAGCCGGAAGCAAACTGGGGCTGCTGGGCTTGCACCCCCGAGTTCCCAACCCCGGTCCCGAAGAATCGCAATCGTTCGATGCGCCGAGTCTTTCGCTCATCGAAGCGATCGCAAGTCAGGTCGCTTCCGCCCTGGAGCGCGTCTCCCTCGGCGAGTCCCGACAGGCCGCCAGGCTCGAAGCCGAGCGCGAGCGGCTGCGCAGCGCCATGCTCAGTTCCGTCTCGCACGACCTGCGAACCCCGCTGGCCAGCATCACCGGGGCCGCCAGCACGCTCCAACAATCGATGGGCGCCGACCCCGCAGACACCGGCGGCATCGATACCCACACGCGGACCTCGCTGCTGAGCACCATCGTTGAGGAATCGTCGCGCCTCAACGACATCATCGCCAATCTGGTCTTCGCCACTCGGCTGGAGTCGGGGGCCATCGCGCTGAACCGCGAGTGGACGACGCTGGAAGAGATCGTCGGCGTAGGACTGGCCCGCCACCGCACCGAACTGGCCGCCCGCCCGTTCCGTGTCCACCTACCCGCCGAACTGCCGATGGTGCGGGTCGACAACGCGATGCTGCCGCAGGTTGTCCACAACCTGATCGAGAATGCCCTGCGTTACACGCCTGCGGGCACCCCGATCGCCGTGAGCGCGTGGGCGACGGACGCGCACGTCGTCGTGAAGGTCTCGGACGAAGGCCCCGGCCTCGCCGATGATGAAGCGGCCAAGGTCTTCCAGCGCTTCTACCGCGGACGCGCGTCAAAGGCCGCGTCCGCGCCGACGGGCCAACCCGCTTCAAGCACCGGCATGGGGCTGGGGCTCACTATCTGCGAAGGCATCATCCGCGCCCACGGCGGGCGAATCTGGGCCGAACCCAACTCCCTGCACCCTCCGAACGGCGTCGCGTTCCTGTTCTCGCTGCCCCTGGACCAGCCCCAGCCGTCCATGCCGCGAGAGATCACAGCCGACATGCAACCCCAAGGCGGTGCCCCATGAGCGAAGCCCGCACCATACCGACAATCGCGGCCCCGCCTTCTGGCCACGCGCCCCTCATTCTCCTCATCGAGGACGAAGAGCCCATCCGCAGGTTCCTCCTTGCCACGCTCGAAGCCAACCACTTCCGTGTGAAAGAATCGGGCACCGCGCGCGACGGCGTGCTCCAGGCCGTCACCGTCCGACCCGACCTGATCCTTCTTGATCTCGGTCTTCCCGACGGCGATGGCCTGCAAGTGACCAAGACGATCCGGACCGAATCGTCCGTCCCGATTGTCGTGCTCTCGGCACGTGGTCAAGAGAGCGACAAGATCGCCGCGCTCGACGCCGGCGCAGATGACTACCTGACCAAGCCCTTCGGCGTCGGCGAACTGCTCGCCCGCATCCGCGTCGCGCTCCGCCATTCGGCGGTGGCGGGTTCGCGGGCGCTCGGCGGCGAACCAAAGCCCTACGAAGCCACCGTCGATGGGCGCACGCTGCGCTTCGATCTCATCGCCAGGCTCGTTCACATTACCGACGCGCCGGGCGCTGAGCGTCGTGAAGTCCGACTCACACCGACGGAGTTCAAACTTCTTGCGATGCTCGTTAAGCACGCCGGCAAGATGCTCACGCATCAGATGATCCTGAAGGAGGTCTGGGGCCCTCAGCACCTGAGCGATCTGCCGTACCTCCGCGTTTACGCCGGCGAACTCCGCAAGAAGATCGAAGCGGACCCGGCTCAGCCCCGCTTCCTCATCACGGAACCGGGCGTCGGATACCGCCTGACGGAGCCGACCTAGCTCCCCTACACGCGGATTCCCGACGGGCGGTGACAGCACCCTTCAAAGGTGCCGGGTGGCCGTCACCCAAATGGCGAGACCATCCCCCGAAACCCCAGCGGCGTTCGATCCCGTGACCCCCAATGCACCGAATGCCCCCCGAAGGACTCGAACCTTCGACCCGCTGATTAAGAGTCAGCTGCTCTACCAACTGAGCTACGGAGGCGAATGGGTCTAAGTACTTACCGGCAATGAGGATAGGCACTGAATTCACACTGGAGCAGAACTGGCCTCCGGACTGTTTCTGGACCCAAACTGCCACAAAACTGCCACAAAGTCGTCGCCCCAGGCTTTCCGCTTGGGAAGCCGAGTGTACCCGCCGAAAACACTGCGGAAAAACAGGCACTTTCGAGCACCCCCAGCAGAACTCCCATCGGTGAACCCAGCACACCGTTATCCAAACACAATCCTGGTTTAGACTGTTTGATACGAGCTTTGCCGGATCTGCCGCCTGAACTCCAGACCACACTCGCTGCAGCGGCTTCCATTCTGTCGGCGAGCACGCATGCACCGAGCGCGACGCAATCGAGATCCGAGAGCTGACCCCTCGCCCACGCACTCGTAGTCGTCTCCACCGCGTAAAAATTCGGCGGGAGTCTGGCGTGAACCCATAAGCGGCGTCTCGATGGCACATTTATTGGGTCCTGATCGACCGGACTCGCGACTAAGTCGGCTGCTCCGAACGACCGATACTCAATAGGTGAACTTTCGGGCGAGCAGCCCGTATACTGTCTGCTGCCATCTCATGCATCAACCGTCGACCCATCGCCTGATCGCGTTCCTCTGCCTCGTGGCCTTTGGCCTCGGGCAGATGCTGTTCACGACGATGGGAGTTCGGTGTACAGACGCTTCGGGCGAGAGTCGCATTGAGTTTGCGTGCCTCAAGTCCTCAAACGGCGCGTGTCTGACCCCCTGCATCGAAGTGTCGGAACACGAGGCGGACGACGATCACTCGTCCGACCCGATCGTCCCAACGCCGTGCGAGGACGAGCCTCTCGGCTCCCAGGTTTCCGCAGCCAAGTTGATCCCGTCGAGCGTATCGCTGGACCCGCTCCTCACGGCTGTGGTCGTGGCTGTGCTCTGGGACGTTTGGTCTGTTGATGGTAACCAGCCAGCCCGATCAGATGCCCCGGTTCCTGATCGGGAACGGCCGCCGGATTCACTGGCGCGTCTCCGCACGATCATCCTCGTCGTCTAGGTGTGCATAGCTCGATCTCGTTCCGCCCACGCGTGGGCAATGAGATCGCGCTGTCATTGCGCCTGGGCTTGCGCGGTTATTCCACCGTGCGCCCAAATCGCCCTCTGAGCGGCGAACTTCAAACTCATCAATCCTGACCTCGCGACCAACCACGATCCGGAGCCGCATAGGCCCCGGACGCGGCGAGCCGCGGGGTGCCAAAGGCATCTCGAACCCTCGTGTCATGCAAAGGCGACCCATGAAACCTGCGACCATTCCAATCGATCAAACTCCCAAGCGGCGATTCGTCACGCCTGTGGCTCTGCTGGCCGCCGCCTTGATGTTCGCGGGTTGCCAGTCTACTCCGCGGGCGGACGTGGACGCCGCGCGGAGTGCGGGCGAGGCCGCCGGACTGTCGGCACCGATCGCGTTCATCGCCGTCGGACCCGACGGCGGGCCGCTCGATGAATCGAACGCGGCCGGTGACGCGTTGACTCTGGCCGACGCGTTGCGGCGGGCCGTCACCACCGATCCCGGACTCCAGGCGGCGATGGCGAGAGTGCGGATCGCGCTCGCTGACGCCGACCAGTCTCGGCTGCTCCCCAACCCCGTGCTCAATGTCGTGCTCCGCTGGGGGCCGGGCAAGCCGCAGTTCGAGGCATCGCTGGCACAGGACTTTGTGCAGGCACTCCAAATCCCTCGGCGTTCCAGCGCCGCCGACAACCGACTCCGTCAGGCGGCCGCGGACGCGGTCACGGTGGCGATCGACGTCGCCAGCGAGGTCCAGGAGCGGTACGCGACGGCCCAGGCATCGGCCGAGCTTGTCCCTTTGCTGCGTGATCGGATGGTTCTCCTGGAGCGACTAGCGGCGGTGGCCAAGTCCAGACTCGACGCGGGCGAAGGCACGCGCAGCGACTTGGCCACGCTTCAGGCCCAGCGAGTCGAGTTGCAGGTCGAGATCGATCAAGCGGCCCTCTCTGAGCGCGAGGAGCGACTGAGGTTGGCCAGGCTCATCGGCGAGCCATCGTCGGCCGCCGGGTGGACGCTTGACCCGTGGACTGCGCCCGGCACCGATCTTCAGCCAGAATCGCGCTGGGTCGATTCGGCCTTGCAGCGGCGTCCGGAGATTCAGGCGATCGCGTGGAAGCTCAAGGCTCTTGGGGACGACGAGGCGATCGCCCGTCTCCTGCCGTGGGAGAGCGCGAGCGTCGGGGTAAATGCACAGCGCGACAACGAGTGGTTCACGGGGCCGTCAGTTTCAACACCGCTGCCCATCTTCGACATGGGCCAGGCCAAGCGGGCGAGGGTCACAGCGGAGCAACTGGAAGCGAGGCACGAACTCACGCTGGCCAGACGGAAAGTCGTTGAGGATGTCCGCGTCGCGTATCAGACCATGACCGCGAGCAACGCCAACCTCGCGCGTATCCGTAACGAACTGATCCCCCTCCAGCAGCAACGCCGCACGCTTGCGGAGGATGCGTACCGCGCCGGACAGAGCGATGTGACGGCGTTGTTCCTGGCCGAGCAGGACCTTCGACTCACGCAAGCCAAGGCGATCGAGGTCGAGCGTCAGGCATCGACGGCCTTTGTGCGTCTTCAGCGGGCTGTCGGTGGTCCGGGCGTCGCGCTGCCCCTGATGGCCGCCCTCAAGTCAGCCATGCCAGTTCAAGCTGCTCCAACGGCCGGAAGCGCGAGTGCTTCGCCGCTATCAGCCTTGCCCCCGCCAACGAACCGCTAAACACCGCCACTCACGCACCGCATCGGTGCACGCATCATCCGGACTCCGAGATTACCCATGAGCACAACAACGATGAGACACCCATCCCTGATTCGCTTCCGCACACCAGCGCTCGTCGCAGCACTGGCGATGCTCACCATTGCCAGCGGCTGCAAGAAGCACACCGAGGGCGACGGTCACGATCACGGCTCCAAGCCTCCCGCGAAGGCCGACGAGCACGCGGGTCACGATCACAGCGGTAAAGGCGAGGGAGAGGGAGCCCACGCCGACGAGGTCAAGCTGACGGCGGAGGCGATCACGCGCTATGGCGTCAAGGACGAGGCTGCACAGCTCTGGATCCTCAAGCCCACGGTGCTGACGCCCGCGCGTGTCGCGTTCAACACGGAGGCGATGGCCCATGTCGGCTCGCCTCTGAGGGGGCGAGCGGTTGAAGTGAAGGTTCGCCTTGGCGATACGGTCAAGGCCGGACAGGAACTGGTCATCATCGAGAGCCCTGAACTCGGCGAAGCACAAGCCGACTTTCTCCAGAAGAAGACCGCCGTGCTGACCGCAGGCCCTGCTGTCGAACTGAGCAAGATTGCCTGGGAGCGAGCCAAGGGTCTGCTGGAGCAGTCGCAGGGCATCTCCCTGACCGAAGTGCAACGCCGCGAGGCCGAACACAAGGCCGCCATCGCCAACGTCAAAGCCGCCGAGGCAGCCGTGATGGCCTCCGAAAACCGCTTGCACTTGCTGGGCATGAAGCAGGAAGAGGTCGCCACGCTCGCCGCGACGAGTGAGATCGCTCCGCGTCACGCGATCAAGGCCGCGATCGATGGCCAAGTGGTGCAGCGCGAAGTGACGCTCGGCGAACTCGTCGGTCCTGACCGCGAAGCACTCATGATCCTGGCGGACACGCGGCTGCTGTGGGTGCTCGCCAATGTGCCCGAAGCAAAGCTCGCGGGCATCGCCGTGGGCGCGAAGGCGTGGATCACGATCGGTTCTACAACCGGCACAAGCGACGGTGCTGCGGCCCCGAAGTTTGAGGGAACGGTCTCCTTCATCGCCCCACTGGTAGACCCAACTACCCGCACCGCCCAAGTGCGGATCGACGTGCCCGCGTCGCTCGAAAATGGACCGACGCTCAAGCCCGGCATGTTTGCGCAGGCCGAGATCGTCGCTTCTCTTCCCGGCGGGGCGGACCCCGCGCCGGTGATCGCCGTGCCCGATGAGGCAATCCAGACTGTCGAGGGCGGTCCTGCGGTCTTCGTCCCCGTCGCCAACGAACCCAACACGTTCGCCAAGAGAGCAGTCACCGTCGGCAAGCCCATCGGTGGCCTTGTTCCCATCTACAGCGGCCTGGTCGAGGGCGAGAGGTTCGTCGTCGCTGGCACGTTCATCTTGAAGGCTGAGCTCGGCAAGGGCTCCGCGGCGCACGAGCACTAAACCCAACTGCCGCAATAGGAGCCCAGACCCATGCTTGAAGCACTTCTTCACTTTTCGATCAAGAACCGCTGGCTGGTTGTAATTCTCACGGCGGTGGTCGCGGCGGTGGGCTTCTTTCAACTCAAGAAGCTCCCCATCGACGCCGTCCCCGACATCACCAACAACCAGGTGCAGATCAACGCCGTCGCGGCGAGCTTGTCACCCTTCGAGGTCGAGCAGCAGGTGACGTTCCCGATGGAGAACGCCCTGGCGGGGATTCCCGGTCTGCAATACACCCGCTCGTTGTCGCGCAACGGGTTCTCGCAGGTCACGGCGGTGTTCGAGGACGGCGTGGACATCTACTTCGCGCGCCAGCAGGTGGGCGAACGACTGCGCGAAGCGGCGGGCGCGCTGCCGCCGGGCGTCGAGACGCTCATGGGCCCCATCGCCACGGGCCTGGGCGAGGTGTACATGTACACCGTCGAGTACGAGCATCCGCACGGCAAGGGCTCGAAGGTGGAGGACGGCAAGGTCGGCTGGCAGTCCGATGGTTCGTACCTCTCGCCCGAGGGTCGCCGACTCGCCAACGATGTCGAACTGGCTTCGTATCTGCGGGAAGTACAGGACTGGATCATCCGGCCCCAGCTCAAAGGCGTGAAGGACGTGGCGGGCGTGGACGCCATCGGCGGATTCGTCAAGCAGTACCACGTTCAGCCCGACCCGATGAAACTTGTCTCCTACGGGCTCACGTTCCACAACGTGATCGAGGCGCTGGAGAAGAACAACGTCTCCACCGGCGCGGGGTATGTCGAGCACAAGGGAGAGAGTTACCTCGTCCGGGCCACGGGGCGCATCCAATCCATCGAGGAAATCGAGAGCATCGTCGTTGGCACACGCAGCGGCGTGCCGGTCTACGTTCGTGATGTGGTCAGGCCGGGGGGCGTGGGGCTTGGCCGCGAACTTCGCACCGGCTCGGCCAGCGAGAACGGTGAGGACGTGGTCGTGGGAACGGCCATCATGCTCATCGGGGCCAACAGCCGCACTGTCTCCGCCGCGGTGGACGCGAAGATGACCGAGATTCAGCGCTCGCTGCCCGAGGGGATCAAGGCCAAGACGGTCCTGAACCGCACCAAACTCGTGGACGCGACCATCGCCACGGTCCAGAAGAACCTGATCGAGGGTGCGATCCTTGTGATTGTGGTTCTGCTGCTGCTGCTGGGCAACTGGCGGGCCGCGCTCATCTGCGGGTTGGCGATCCCCTTGTCGATGCTCATGACCGCTACGGGCATGGTTCAGACGCGCGTGAGCGGCAACCTGATGTCGCTCGGCGCGATCGACTTCGGCCTGATCGTGGACGGCGCGGTCATCATCGTTGAGAACTGTCTGCGGCGCTTGGCCGAGGAGCAGCATCACAAAGGCAGGTTGCTCACCCTGCAGGAACGCCTGCACATCGTCTTCGACGCCAGCAAGGAAGTCCGCAAAGCCACGGCCTTCGGCGAGGCGATCATCATCACGGTCTACTTCCCCATCCTGGCCCTATCTGGCATTGAGGGCAAGATGTTCCACCCGATGGCCATCACGGTCATCCTCGCGCTCATCGCGGCGTTCATCCTCTCGCTGACCTTTATCCCGGCGATGGTCGCCCTGTGCATCACCGGCAAGGTGACGGAGAAGGACATGTTCCTGATCCGGTGGGCCAAGAAGGTCTATGAGCCAGTCGTCCGCTGGGCGGTCAGGCTCCGCTACGCAGTCGTGATCGGCGCGGTGGTCGCGTTCCTTGGCTCGCTGGCCCTGTTCACGCGACTCGGGCAGGAGTTTGTGCCCACGCTCGACGAGAAGGACATCGCGATGCACGCCATGCGAATCGCCTCCACCTCGCTCTCGCAGTCGCAGAAGATGCAGTACGATGTGGAGAAGACGGTGTCGTCGTTCCCCGAGGTCGCATTCGTCTACTCCAAGACCGGCACGGCGGAGCTTGCTTCCGACCCGATGCCGCCCAACGTCTCGGACACCTTCATCATCCTGAAAGACAAGAGCCAGTGGCGGAGCGAGGCCGAGCTCGACAAGCTCATCGCTGAGAAGACCGAAGAGATCGAGAAGATGGGTGCGCACGCCGAAGCGGGCGGCGGTCACGATGACCACGGCGGCGGGCACGGCGGCGAAGCGGACGCCGCGGAGCAGACCCACAAGGCCAAGATCATCAAACTGCTCCAACTCACGGTCGGCCAGGTGCCTGGCAACAACCTGGAGTTCACGCAGCCAATCCAGATGCGTTTTAACGAGCTGATCTCCGGCGTTCGGGGCGATGTCGCGGTCAAGGTCTACGGCGACGACTTCGCGTCGATGCAGAAGACCGCCGCCGCCGTTCTCGCCACGCTCCAGGCCGTGCCGGGTGCCGAGGACGCCAAGGTCGAGCAGACCGAAGGCCTCCCCGTGATGACCGTCGTGCCCGATCGCGCGGCTTTGGCTCGCTACGGCCTCAACGTCTCGGACGTGCAGGAGGTCGTGGCCGTAGCGATGGGCGGGCGGGAGGCGGGCCTGGTCTTCGAGGGCGACCGCCGCTTTGACCTGGTTGTCCGCCTCCCCGACGATCTGCGCGGCAAGATCGACATGCTCGAACGCCTCCCGATCCCGCTGCCACGCGGCGAGGGCGAGCCCAAGGGCGTCATCCAGACCGCCAGCATCGACGGCGGCACCGGCCTGTTGCAAGGACAGGAGGAGATGGGCTTTGTCCCGCTGGGCGCGGTGGCGCAGGTGGAGATCGCCGAGGGCGTCAACCAGATCAGCCGCGAGAACGGCAAGCGGCGCATCGTCGTGCAGGCCAACGTCCGCGGGCGAGATCTGGGCTCGTTCGTCAACGAGGCACAGACGAGGATGGCCCAGGTTGCTCTCCCCGCCGGGCAGTGGCTCGTCTGGGGCGGGCAGTACGAGAACCTTGTCGCGGCCAAGGAACGCCTGACCATCGTGGTGCCGATCTGCTTCCTGCTGATCCTGCTGCTGCTCTTCGCCACGTTCAAGAGCTTCAAGTACTCGCTGCTGGTCTTCGCCGCGGTGCCGCTGGGCCTCACGGGCGGCGTGCTCGCCCTGTGGATTCGCGGCATGCCGTTCTCGATCTCTGCGGCGGTGGGATTCATCGCACTCTCGGGAGTGGCGGTCCTCAACGGACTGGTCATGATCATCTTCATCAACCAGTTGAGGGAGAAGGGCGAGCGTTTGGAGGACGCGATCATCCACGGGTCCATCACGCGGCTCCGCCCGGTCCTTATGACCGCGCTCGTCGCCTCGCTGGGCTTTGTGCCCATGGCGCTGGCCCGCGGCACCGGCTCGGAGGTCCAACGTCCCCTCGCAACGGTTGTCATCGGCGGCCTGATCTCCAGCACGCTGCTCACGCTCCTCGTGCTGCCGGCCCTCTACCGCATTTTCACCGGCACGAGCAAAGATGGAAAGCCCGGGCCCCGGCCCGAAGTTTGGGAGAAGGACGAGCCAACCCCCGACCCCACGGTTGCGTTCGGGGGCGGCGGCACCGCATCCGACGCGCGCAAGAGCGATGACACTCAACGCGCCGCTATCCACGCGGCGACCGATGCCGTCTCGTCTACACCGCCTACGTCGCCCCCCGCCCCGCCGAATGCGAACGCTTCCCCCGATCCCAAGTCGTGACCGCTGATCTCGCGGGCGTGTGCCCCGCGAGCGTTCGGCGATCCAGTCCGAGTTTCATTTTCAGAATGGAGTATTCCGATGAACCAATCCAGTCCGTCCAGCGTCCGCCGTTCCAAGTCTGTGCTTCTGGGCCTCGCCGGCGGCGTCGGCCTCACCGCGCTCGCCGCCGTAATGATGGGCCAGGGCGCAAGCCAGCCCGTGAAGTCCGAGCCGCAGTACTTCGTCACCGCCGACGGCGAGGGTGCCCACCTCTGGGTCCGCGAGGGCACGGCCCTGCGGGTCGTCGGGCATGGCGAGTGCAAGGAATGCAAGGCCAAGGGCCACGACGATCACGACCACAAGGAAGGCGACGGCCACGACCACTCCAAGGACGCCCCCAAGAAGTGACTTTCCAGCTTCGCGGCGGGCTCGCGCTCGCCCGGAGCATTGCCCATTCAAGGAGTTTCAATGCGCTCACTACTTACTGCTGTTGTCCTGTCGTGCCTGTTGGGCGGCTGCGCCTCAGATCGTACGGATCTGGTCAAGACCGGCTATCTCTCTCTTCAACCAACCTTGACCGCCTCCCTGGCGCATCCGCCCGAGGTGTACGAGCGGGACGGCGGACTTGTCGTCGATGGATGGCTTGACTCGTCGGAGGTCACCAAGGGTGGTCACGTGGACATCCAGGTGATCGGCCCCGACAGCACCGTGGTCTACGACGCCGCAGTGAACTATCGCAAGCCGTCGTCGCAGACCACGATCGGCCCGAAGGGCTCGTATCGGGGACCCCGATCTCAAGCGGACAGCCATGCGACCTACTCGGTTCGGTTCCCCGGCCTGCCTCCGCAGGGATCGGTGGTCCGCGTGAAATACGATCCCCAGCCGCACCAGACCGAAGCGCCGAAGTGAGCCATGCCGACGAGCACCTTCATCATTCCGGCGTTGGACTGCCCTACCGAGGAAGCGTTGGTTCGCCGACGCCTCGGGCGGCTTGCAGGCGTTTCTGAGCTGCGGTTCGACCTCATGGGGCGTCGGCTGACTGTAAACCACAGTCTTCCCGATGACGCTCTCATCGTCGCGGCGCTTGTCGACATCGGGATGCAGCCGGCGCACTCGTCGCACGGATCCGGAGAAGCAATACCCGGCACCGCGTGCGGTGACGGTGGGTGTTCGGCCGGCACGCCAGTCGACGCCGCCCCGCCACCTCCGTGGTGGCGGAGGCACGGGCTGTTCGCTCTCTCCGGTGTGTTGGCCGCGGCGGCAGAGGCGATGTTCTTCGCCGGGGTGAGGGAAACCTCTTGGCCAGTCGTGGCAATGGCCGTGACGTCGATTCTTATGGGGGGGTTGCCGACATTTCGCAAGGGCTGGACGGCCCTGCGGACGTTTACGCTCAACATCAACTTTCTGATGACCGTCGCGATCATCGGTGGCGCGGTGATCGGCGCGTGGCCGGAGATCGCGCTCGTGACGTTCCTCTTCGGGCTGGCCGAGTTGATCGAGGCCAAGGCCCTGGACCGTGCCCGCAACGCCGTCAAGGGGCTGATGGCGATGGCTCCGGACGTTGCGAGCGTGAAGCAGCCCGATGGATCGTGGCAGACGACTGAGGCCGGGGCCGTGCCCGTCGGTGCGGTTGTGCAGGTCAAACCAGGTGAGCGTCTCGCGCTCGACGGCGTGGTGGTCGCGGGCGAGTCGAGCGTCAACCAGGCTCCGGTCACGGGCGAGAGCGTGCCCGTGGACAAGAAGACCGGCGATAAGGTCTTCGCGGGGACCATCAACGAGACTGGCGTGCTCGAGTTCAGAACCACTGGCGGCAAGGACCAGACCACGCTCGCCAAGATCATCCGGACAGTGCAGGAGGCGCAGGGGAGTCGCGCACCCACGCAGCGGTTCGTGGACAACTTCGCGCGGGTCTACACGCCGATCGTGTGCATTGCGGCGGTGCTTGTCGCGGTAGTGCCGTGGTTGGCGTTCGGCCAACCGTTCCATCCCTGGCTCTACAAGGCGCTTGTCCTGCTCGTGATCGCCTGCCCGTGCGCCTTGGTGATCTCGACGCCCGTGACGGTGGTGAGCGGGCTGACGTCTGCGGCCCGTCAAGGCATTCTCATCAAGGGCGGCGTGCATCTGGAGAACGGCCGCAAGCTCAAGGTCATCGCGCTCGACAAAACGGGGACGATCACTGAGGGAAAGCCGCGTGTGACGAACATCCAGGCCCTGGGAGGTTGGAGCAGGGACGAGGTGCTGCGCATCGCCGCGAGCCTGGACGCGCTCTCGCAACACCCGGTTGCGCTCGCCGTCGTTGCGGCGTGGAGCGGTGAGCGGTCGAGCGTCGAGGCATTCAAGTCGTTGACAGGCCGCGGCGTCGAGGGACGCATCGATGGCGCGATGCACGTTGTCGGTAACCACCGCCTCGCGGAGGAACGCAGAGTCTGCACGCCGGAGGTCGAGGCGGTGCTGGCGAGTTTCGAAGTGCAGGGGAAGACAGCCGTCGTGGTCGCATCGGCAAGCGCCGTGCTGGGCGTCATCGCCGTGGCGGACACGCCCCGCGAAAGCAGCATCGAAGCGATCCGGTTGCTGCACGGCCTGAACGTGAAAACGCTCATGCTCTCAGGCGACAACCAGACCACCGCGTCTGCTATCGCCAAGGCGGTTGGCATCGACGACGCCCGCGGCGGGATGCTGCCCGAGGACAAACTCGCCGAGATCGAGCGCTTGCTGACGGCGCAAGGCGACGCGGTTGGCATGGTGGGCGACGGCGTGAACGACGCACCGGCGCTCGCCCGATCCACCATCGGCTTCGCCATGGGCGCGGCGGGCACAGACACAGCCCTCGAAACTGCCGATGTGGCCCTCATGAAGGACGATTTGCGAGGTCTGCCGGAGTTCATTCTTCTCTCCCGCCGCACCGGTGCGATCCTGACGCAGAACATCGCGTTGGCGATCGGCATTAAGTTGATCTTCCTCGTGCTCACGCTTGCGGGGTGGGGGACCATGTGGATGGCGGTCGTGGCAGACGTGGGGGCCAGCCTTCTGGTGATCGCTAACGGGCTGAGAATACTGAGCGTGGGGCGATCGCGATCATTCGCGAAGGCCATCTGAGCCGCGTCACGATTCCCTTCGATCTTCTCGCGCTGCTTGTCGATTGGGTGTCCTCACGCCCGAGTTCAAGGCACTCGGGGAACGCATCAAGCCCAAGACGACGTACCGCTTCGAGTTCGAGACCGAGGAGCTCATCCGCCGCACGGTCCAGGCCATCAAACTAAAGATGCCCCGTATTGCGAAGCCCAAGATCTCCGTCCAGACCGGCAGGGTTCAGGTGAAGCGTGGCGGCTTCACGACCACGGCCATCGGTGCAGCGGTCGTGGTCGTGGAGCAGAGCAATCGGCCAATCCCCGACGTGCTCGCTTGCCTCCAGAACGAGACGGAGTTGACTAGGTCAACGTTTTCCGAGTGCTCAAGGAATCAGGGCGACTGGACGAGTTCTTCAACAACCCGCAGCGGTTCATGGACGAGGTGGCCAACATCCTCAAGTACGAACTCTACCGCCTGCTCGTCGACGGCATCAAGTACGAGCGGATCGGGGGCAGCGGACCAGCCGCGGAGTGGGAGCAGATGCTCTTCAAGAACTAGGAACTCGTCATCTACTTAAGTGCCGTTAAGGTGAGCAAGTCCGTCTACGAGTACGTCGTGTACGACTCCGACGTAGAGCGGAAGTTTGCCGAGCAACTCGACCAACGCGAGGACATCAAGCTCTTCGTCAAGCTCCCCGGATGGTTCGAGATCGACACGCCCATCGGGAAGTACAACCCCGACTGGGCCATCCTCAAGCACGACGGGCAAGCCCTGTACCTCGTCCGCGAAACAAAGGGGACCCGCGATTTCCTGAAGCTGCGGACGAGCGAGGCGGACAAGGTCAACTGTGGCAAGAAGCACTTCGAGGCGATCGGGGTGCCCTTTGCAGTTGCTGTGACAGCAGAAGAGGTCTAGCCCGGCTCTTCAATGCTTGGGAGAGCGGCGGAATCGCTTGTAGACCGGCACGCCGTAAAGCTGCTCTTCAAGCCGCTTCCAAGCGACCTTGGCGGTGCTTCCCCGGGGCAAGAACCCGAGCCGCTCCGCCCGTTTCACCATCCCGGCGTAGCTCAGCGTCGTCTGCGACTGCTTCTTCAGGTGCACCAGGTGCTCCGGCGTGCAGGCACCGGGGCCGACCTTCATCTCGACCAGCCTCTGAGCGAACTCCTCTTCCGGGAAGAGGAACTCCGCCGCGAACACCTCCGCACCGATCTCGATCATCGCCGACTGGTTCTCGGCGAGACAAAGCGACACGCCGCCCTGGCCATCGACCAGGTGGTGCTTGAGCTCGTGGGCCATCGTGAACACCAGAGGGTCCGTAGGCAAAGATTTGGCAAGAAGCACGCTCGGCCCGTTCTGGTCGTTGAAGTACGCACCGCGGATGCCCTTTAGCGGGTAAGGCCACAGATCGATTGTGATTCCCAGAGCCTTGTAGACGCGCCGCAGATCCGAGCGAGTGACTTTGGGCCCCGCAATGCCATGGCTCGTCCGCGTCGAGCGGGCGAGGACCTGCATTTGCTTGTAGTACTCGGATGGCGTCACGTCTCGTCGTCCTCCTCGGTTGTGTCACTGCTTCAGCATGCCACGCATCTTCCGGAACTCGGCATAGCGGCGGAGTTCGTCGATGTCCGTGGGGCTGAGCCCACTTGCCGCTCTCAGAAGTGCATTGATGGGTTCATCGGTCTTGGGCTCGTCCGCCGGGAAGAACGCGGTGATCGACGTGCCAAAGTGCCGAGCCAGTAGCTCAAGGTCCTCAACACTCGGCTTGTAAACGCCGGTCTCCCATCGAGAAATGGTGTTGGCCGTAGTGCCAATTGCCTTGGCGAGGTCCTCCTGTGAAATGCCGAGACCGCCGCCGTACTGAGTTCGGTGATCGCGGATTCTCTGTCCTACTACCCGAACAAGTTCAGAACCTTTGCTCATGGAATCCTCTTTTAGGAACTTTTGCATCCTCTTGACGTTGACTACGGCGGGGTGGCCGCCAAGCATCCTTGCAGAGGACTGATCCTCAACACTGAAAGGATATCGCCCATGAAGACTCCAGACCATTCGAATTCCCAGACCGTTCATGAAGCCAGCCCCGCGATCGAGGTCCTCATCCCCACCGTCGGGGCCGACGAGTCCACGGTCCACGCGGCCACAGTGCGAGTTCACATCGATCGTCAGGTGCATAAGTCGCCCGCAGACACGACCCACGAGGCCCTGTACCGCCTGGGTGGCGTGCCGCATGACCACGTCCTGTTCAAGGAGGAGCGCGGCAATAGGGAGGACAGTCCCGTTCCCCGCGGCGATGAGAGGATCCGACTTTCTCTGGACGACCATTTTTACAGCGTCGAGCTCCACGAGCGGGGATTTGCCATCATCGTCAACGGGCGGCCAAAGACCGTCAACCGTCCACGGCTGACGTTCCCTCAGGTAGTGGCTTTGGCGTTCGACCCGGTGCCGACAGGGCCCAATTGGGTCTTCACGATCACGTACCGCAACGGCCCCCGTGCCAACCCCGAGGGGACTCTGCTCCCTGAGGACACGGTCCGGCTCAAGAAAGGCATGGTCTTCAATGTCACAGCCACTGATAAGTCGTAATCCAGATCTCAAGCGACTGGAAGAGGATGGGTACGCGATCGAGATCAGGGCCAACCACTTGGTTCTGACGCATATCCCGTACGTCACGGCCTCGAAGCAGGTCCGCTTGGGAACGCTCGTGTCCGAGCTCACGCTCGCTGGCGACCTGACCGGCAAGCCGAGCACGCACGTCGTGCATTTCGGCGGCGAGTATCCGTGCGACCACAACGGGAGCCCCATCGAGGGCATCCGGCACCAAAGCACGCGACAGGACCTCGGCGGCGGATTGACCGTGGACCACTCGTTCTCTAGCAAGCCGACCGCCGGGTACGACAACTACTACGACAAGATGTCCACTTACGCCAAGATCCTCTCGATCCCGGCCTCCGCCCTGGATCCCTCGGCGACGCCCTGCCCGCATTTGCCGGTCCCCACAGCCCCGGCCGATTCCGTGTTCAACTACTTTGACACCGCCTCAAGCCGAGCGGGCACCAACGACCTGAGCGAACGACTCAGCCACGAATACGTCGCCATCGTCGGCCTAGGAGGCACGGGTGCGTACGTCCTGGACATGGTCGCAAAGACGCCTGTCCGCCAGATCGCTCTCTTCGATGCCGACACGATGATGTCCCACAACGCTTTCCGCATGCCGGGAGCCGCTCCGATCGAGACCCTTCGCGGTCGGCCCAAGAAGGTGGGTTACCTTCGAGAGCTCTACTCGCACATGCACCGGAACATCGTCGCCAACGATGTCCCGATCACCGCTGACACTCTCAGCAGGCTGGTGGGATCGACGATGGTGTTCATCTGCATCGACGACGGAGCGGCAAAGCGGCCAATCCTCGACTTCCTGGCGAAGTACCGAGTCCCGTTCATCGACGTTGGCATGGGTGTGGTTCGCGGAGAAGCCGGTCTTTGCGGCGTCGTTCGCACCACGACGAGCACGCCCGAGTTCGGCGACCCCGAGCGGCTGGCAACCCGCATCTCGACAGCGAGCACGCCTTCGGGTGACTACGCGACAAACATCCAGATCGCCGATTTGAATGCCCTGAACGCGTGCATGGCCGTGATCAAATGGAAGAAGCTCCGGGGGTTCTACGTCGACATCGACCGCGAGCACTTCTCTGCCTACACAATCGATGGAAATCATATGACCAACGAGGACAAAGCGTGAAGTCACTCAAGCGTCTTCAGCACCGTTTCGTCGAGTTCATTCCGGAGAGGCCTGAGGATGGCGTTCTCTACATCTCGATCGAACACGCGACTGCTGTGCACCGGTGTTGCTGCGGCTGCGGGCTGGAAGTTGTGACGCCGTTGACTCCAACTGATTGGTCCATGACGTTCAACGGCATCGCCGTTTCGCTTCATCCGTCGATCGGCAACTGGAGTTTTCCGTGCCGATCCCATTACTGGATCCGATCCAGTCGTGTTGAGTGGGCTGCCGCCTGGACGGCGGAGGAAGTTGTCACCGGAAGACAAGCGGATGCTGCCAACAAGCAGGCTCAGTTCGCGCCCCAGACATCGCTACCCACGCCGGTGGCCGCAAAGCCCGTTAACACCATATCCCAGGAGTCGACGAAGCCCATACGGGCCTGGTGGCGAAGGTTGACGCCATGGATCTGATAGCTCCGACCGGCATCCGATTCGCTCTCAGCGAGAGTTTGAAAGCGATGGGCGAGATCCACGCCATCTGAGTCCACCAGGCACGAGTGTGGATCCGCATCAAAGGGATCGTACGAGATGCGTCAGGCTGAAACAGCCTCGAGCTCGACAAGGTCCATCGTGAAATCGAACACCATCTGGATCGGTTCGGCACCCTTGCCGAAGTTATCGTTGTAGCAGTCGACGTCTCGCTTCAACTGTGCACAGTCTGCCACGACCTGCTGGCGACGCTGGGCGAACGCGATTTCCATGTGCTCTCGGGGTGCCGTGCGGAGGTCGGCCCAGAACGTCTGCTGCTCACCGTTGACTTCTTGACGAGCCGCGTGCTTGGCACGGACTCTTCTTCCTTGCCGGTCGGTGAAGTACTCCTCCCGCATGGCCTTGGCCAGATCGTCTGCACAGCGGTCAATCGCGAGTTCCCGTGGCGCCTGCCACTGTCCGGTCCTCACCGCCCAAGCGGCAATGTCATGGGTCGTCGCGGGCCATCCGTTGCCGGCCTTGCGATACTCCGCGACGATCCTCTGCATCTGCTCGTTGTACGTCGTCTTTGACATAGTGAAGCTCCGCTCGTGTCAGACCTGGGGCGTCATGCCCCAGCCGTCATACAGGACAGTTTCAAGGAACATGGACCGCACCTTCACCAGCGAGGCGCGGAGGTTGGCATAGGGGATCAACTTGCGATGCTGAAGCTGCCCGACGACGAGACCGGGATGCACCTTCTGGACCGCCGCGAATCCTTCCACTTTTTGCTTGGAAAAAAGCGGCTTAACGCGACGGATGAAGTCTGAAAGTGCAGCCTCGGGAACGATGAAAGACGAGGCGAACAAGTCGGCATCGGCCTCGACCTTGGGTTTGGTGGGAACCGTCTCGCCCTGCCCGCCCACAAGATCAATGTCAGGCGCCAAAGGCTCGTCACGACCATCGCCTGCCAGAACATGGCCGAGCTCATGCATGAGCGTGAACCAAAAACAGTCAATCCGGTCAAAGCGTGCCGAGAGCGCCACCACAGGACTGTGCTTGTCGAGCCAGAAGCACGCCCCGTCGATCTTCGTTTCGGGGAGATGCTCGACAACGACGCACCGGACCCCGAGTGACGCGAGCGCTTTCGGGACCTGCCGTACGTCCTCGGGATTCACCAGAAGCGCACGAAGGGCGGGCAACTGTGTCTTGAACATGTGCCCGTCAAACTTGCTGGGCTTGAGGGTCTCAGCGAGTCGCTTCGCCCGGAAGAGCCAAGCCGTCTGGGCTGAAGAGAAGTGGTCGTACGAAGTACTCTTGCGGGCCGCCGCGGCGAAGAAGCTCGGAGGGGAATCCAGCGAGTCGGTCCCGAAGAACTGCATCACCCGCTGCTCCAGAACCGTCACGTTCTCGGATTCCACGATCCAGCCCCGCTGAATCATTTCCTTGATAGGAGCAGCCGAATAGAGCCGCGAACGTCGAGCGACTGTCTCGTCGGGTTCACCGAGCTGGTGCAGGCGGTATGCCGACTCCAGATTGAGCCAAAGCTGAGCACCAGTTCCAAAGGCCTGCCCCAGCTGCTGAGCCGTCTCGGGGGTCAACGCCCGCTTTCCGGCGATGAGCTCGCTCACCAGTCGCTCGGGACGCCCCATGATCTCCGCGAGGTCACGCTGCTCCCAGCCGCGAGCGTCCAGTTCATCCTTGATGAACTCGCCGGGCGGGAACGCCTCAACCGGGATGGTGCTGTGCTTGCTCATGCTTCTCCTTGCCTAGTGGTAATCCTCGATCTTCATCACCACCACGACCTTGCCACCCGCCGCCGTTTCAAACTCCAGAATCAGCCGCCATTGGTCGTTGAGCCGCACCGACCGTTGGTGAGCCCGGTCCCCTTTCAGCTTCTCGAAGTGCAGCGACTTCATCGCGTACAGATCCCGCTCATCCGCAGCGGCCCGGATGAACTGCATCTTCTTCCGAAAACTGCGCACCACGTCCTGGCTGAACTCCCGAGCGACGAAGCTCGGGTCGGTTTCCAGCCGCTGGAGCCGCAGGTCGTCGAAACGGACTTCCATGGGCAAGTCTAGCGGGCAAATCGGAAAGGTCAAGCGATGACTTTACACATGGTGTAAAGTCATACATCTATACGCAGAAAAACTGGACGGTTCGTCCGATAGGGCAGATCCGGCGGTTTCGGGGGCCGCACGCTGGGCCACATCGAAGAGTGCGCCGCCGGTCGTACGTTCGTGTCAACCTTGACCAGAACCTCGGGGCGGCGACGCATCGCGGAGGGTCAACGAGACCGATTCCGCTTTCTGGCTGACCGACTCGGAGGGACCGCCGTTGCCGCTTTGGCGGAACGGACGGTTGGCTTCCGAGACGGGGTTGATGCTGGAGCCTGTGCTTCACTTTCGGTGGATGAACGCTCGGTCAGCGATGCCCAGCTCTTCGGGGTCGGAATGGCGGAGGCCGCTTCCAAGTCGATGGCTGAAGCGTCGATGCCGAGAAGCTCGCACACCTTGCGGGCGTCGGCGGCTTGCTCGGTCACGTGGTGCGTGTCCGAGCCGCCGAGTCTTCGTGACCAGACTTGCGTCACCTCGTGCAATGCTGCCACGACGGGAAGATCCGTGGAGCGGTCGAGGAGTTCCTCGTACCGCTTCCAGGGACCATCGTCATGCTCGCGGTCGGCCCGTGTGGAGGTGCCGAACGCGAGGACCAGGGCCAGCGGATTGAACCGCTTGGCCGTGGCGTCCGTGCGGGCGCCCAGCGTTGCCGCCGTCTTGGTGAGCGCTTCGGGCGTGAGTGCCCGGAGCGATTCACCGACCTTGTTCACCAGGAACGCATCGCGGCGTTTCTGGAGACGGGCTTGACGCTCGGCCAGTGTGAGCGGAACCGCTTTGCCCGTTTCGTCCGTGGGTCGCTTCATTGAGGTCGTGCCGTTGCGGGACACGCTCTCGCCGAAGTCGATATGCACGAGCGAACCGGCCTTGGGTCCGTCGAGTTGCATCGCGGGGATTGCTCCCTTGGCGGTGGGTTTGACGAACTTGGGGTGGTACACCTGAGTCACTCGCTCGCCGAAAGTCTCGCGGACCTTCGGACTCAGCCCGCTGAAACCCACCTGCACCAGACGGAGTGTCGGATGCTCCGTGCGGAGCGCCGATTCCCGTTGTTGCAGGTGAGCCACCGTCTTGCCCTCGAAGCAGACCGGGTCCAGGCACCGGTCGCTCTTGGAGACCTTGCCGTCTTTGGGTGCATCATCCGCATCGAAGAGCATCGGGAGCATCCCGGAGCGCTTCGGACAGTTGAGGCACGCACCCGCCTTCGGGTCGAGCGTGTCGTCCTCCAGCGACCAGGGCATGGCCCGAAGCGACTGGAGACCGGCGTCGATGAGTCGCGTGAGTTCATCGACGGTCGGAAATCCACGAGCGAAGACCCGATGGAAGTTGTTCTCGGCCAGGATTCGCTGCGTCTCTTCGGGGAGACGGGCGACCAGTTCGAGATGAGCCACCGAGAGACGCGAGGCGTCCGAGTCGGCCTTGAGCACCTCGTCACGCCATTCCGTGCAGAGCCTCGTGAGCGAGGCCCGCCGGGCGATGTGGACGACGCTCTTGCCCAAACGTGCGGCCACCGTCTTGGCGTCGTAGCCACGGTCGAAGGCTTGCTGGATCGTCGCGGCCTCTTCCAGCGGGTGCAGGTCCTGTCGCTGGAGGTTCTCGGCGATGGTCACGGACAGGGCCGAGACATCGTCGAGCGAACGGACCACCGCCGGGATATGCGTGAGCCCGGCGAGCTTGGCGGCCCGCCAGCGACGCTCCCCGGCACGGATCTCGAACCACCCGTCCTTGTCCGCTATGGGGCGGACGAGGATCGGTTGGAGCACGCCCTCGCGGACGAGGGACTTGGCGAGCGACTCCACCGAGGACTGGGTGATGGGTCGCCGCTTGTTGTCGGGCGTCGGCGTGAGCCGATCGACCGGCACCATGCGGACCGGACTGGGAACCTTGGGCAGCTTCTTGTTGAGCACCTTCATGGACAAACTCCTTTCGGAACGGGGACACGGAACAGCACACCGGCTACACGCCGGTGTGGGAACACTGGTTTTGGAATGGGAATGGAGGACCGCTGGCCGTCGGAACACCGAGGCACACACAGTCCTGAGAAAACCTTCGGAACGTACGACCGTGCGGCATGGCGAGGGTGGTCCCACGCGATGCCACAGAGTCACGTCATCTACCCGAGCCGAGTTGTCTGGAGAAAAAGAACCGCAGAGTCTGCCACGAACGCGGACGCTACTCAAGAGCCGCTGAGGACTTTCGCATCGGGGTGCAGAGCGGACTTAGCCCCTCGGACTCTCTCCGTCCGGCAGGGGGGTGGGGGAACATCACGCGGGTGGAGCGAGCAGAGCGGAGTCAGCCGTCTCGTCGCCCGCCGTCGGGGGCCCCCGTGTGACGAGCCCCGACGACGAACGCCGAGCCGGCAGACCAGCACGATGAACAAGGGACCATTCGGTCCTGGGCAGGTGGCTTCCCTGCGGTGCTAAGTCACACGCTGAAAGCGACCGGGCATAACCACGTCGAGATTGAAGCAGAGGGGCGGAGGGTTCCATCACTTCGCCGGTGACTCGCCGACGTTCCGCGTGAAGCGGACGCGGGCGAGAGGCCGGTGGTGCACACGAAGGTTCTCTCGCAGACGCGGGGCCGTGGATGTTCCATGGCCCGACGGTTTTCATTCGCCCCCAAGAAAGGACAGATGACATGAACAAGCAAGTACTGACACGCGGACACAACGAGCTCTTCCGCCGCTCGCCCGATGAAGCGTTCGCTTCCCTCGACGACCTCTGGCAGCACTGCCAGCGGCAGCGGACCGAATCCCACGACGTGTGGGAACGGCCCGAGTCGCTCCTTCCGGTCGTGAGCAACGGTCGATTGGAGCTTGGTGTCCGCGGCGAGGCCGCCTATCGGCTCAACTCGTGGAGTTTCACGCAGTTGTGCCAGACGGCGGGCGTCAGCCGCGACACGGTGAATCGGCTCACCCCTGAGACCGCGGCCCAGGTCTTCGCAGAGACCATGCCCAAGGAGGGCAAGCCGCTCCAGGTGCTGGCCCACAACGGGCTGGCCCGTTCGCTGCACGCCGCGTCCTACACGCGACTCCACAACGTGGAGCTGCTGTCGGTCGTGCGTGAGTTCGCCACGGACTTCCAGCCCCCTCAGAAGGCCGGAGGTCCGAATGACGAAGGCCGAGGGAGCACGGGACTCTACTGCGGAGAGCAGGACATGTTCTGCTTCCTCGTGGACCCGACCGGATGGACGGAAATCGAGGGCGAAGCGTTCGCCCCCGGCTTCTTCCTCTGGAACTCGGAAGTCGGCAAGCGTTCCGTGGGCATCCAGACGTTCTGGTTCCAGGCCATTTGCAGGAACCACATCGTCTGGGACGCGGTGGAGGTCATCGACTTCTCCCGCAAGCACACGGCCAACGTGGGCGAGGCCGTCGCGGAGATCCGCAGGCTCATCGCCCGTCTCGTGGACCGTCGCGACGAGCGCCGGGACAGGTTCGCCTCGGTGATCGCCAAGGCGATGAAGACGCCGCTTGGCGGCGAAGACGACGAAGTGATGAAGCTCCTCAGCAAGCACGGGGTGATCCGGATGCTCGCGAAGGAGGCCATCAACTCGGCACGGCAGTCGGGACGGCTCACGATCTTCTCGATCGTGGATGCCCTCACTCGCCTGTCCGGTGCCATCGTCAACGCCGGTGACCGCACCGACGCCGACGAGTCCGCTTCGAGCCTGCTCGCTCTGGCGGCCTGATTCATCCATACGGGCAGAGGTTGTTCCCAAGGTTGAGAGTCCACCGCACCACCGGCCTCTCACCCTTCACCCGAGTACCGCACTCAACGGATCGGTGTTGGCGGGAACACGTCCCGCCTCCGCCAGTGATGCCAAGACCATGCTCCGCACCAGTTCGCGACACTCGGGGCCTGTGTCCACCGATTCGTGCTTGGCACGGAACGGGAGCACACTACGGGGAGCCTCAGCAGTCCGGTCCGGGAGAAGCTGGTTGGCGATTCGACATCCGCGGGCCTCGTCCTCCAGCGTGATGTGCGACCACAGCCCGCTCCGCACCACCTTCGCGAACAGACCAGCAGGGTTCTTCGTGGCCACCCGGCGGGCGTGCGCCGCCGCCCCCGCGAACTTCAGAGCGTCCGCCTGGCTTGGCCGTAATAGGCCAGCCTTCGTCGCCCGAGCGAACAACACCCGCAGACGCTCGACCGACCGCAAGTCATCTGCCCCAACGTGCCCGAGCCCTCGTGTTGATTCCGCGAAAGCACCATGACGAACGACGCGACGCGGTTGCTGGTTGCCAGATCCCGATAGGGAGTTGCCGGTTCTTCTAGGGGGTGACACGCCGACGTGGTTTTCACGTGGTGGGGGTGACACGACGGCCGTCTTCGCCGCCTTCCAGACCAGATTCCAACGGAGCCCCTGCCCCCACCGGTTCAGCACACCTTGCGGCGTCGAGCTCCGGATGAGCAGGCCAACCTCGATGAGTTCCGCTCTCGCCCGCTTGACGCTTCGCTCACTGACACCAAAGACTTCAGCCACCCACCCCGCCTTGCACAGTCCCCCGGATGAGCAGAGCTCGCCTCGCAGGTACATGCACCGAAGCAAATGCCCGAACGCCGTCGCCAAGAGCACGGGTTTCTTGGCTCGCACCAGGTACGCCAGAAGCCGACGTGGGATGGGAACCCGTCTTTCGTGGTTCGCGACCAGGGCCAGTGCGTCATTCACATCTCGGGTGTCGCAGAACGCCAGGTCCGTGAGCGTCCCGCAGTGGGTCACACCCTCGCGACGGACATCCACGAGCCCGCTCGCCCGCAGGCGGGCGAGTGATTCCATCACCGTCCGGTAGGCACACCCTGTCAACGTGACCAACTCCTGAACCCGGTACTCGGGCTCGCACCCCTCGCGGGCCGCACATCGCCTCGCCACGGCTTCAAACGTGGCCAGCCAGACCCGGAGGTCCACCGGCCTCAAGATCGTCGCTCTGACGGCCTGCCAGGCCGCCACAAGAGCCCACCCATGCACCAGCACGAACCCGCCATCGGGTTTCTTCGCTTCGTCCTTCATGTTTTTGATTCTCCCAAGCGGGCACGTGGCGCCCGCAGGCCCGCAGTCGGGAACGCGTTCACGGTCGAATCGGTGACGAGCACCGAGACCGGTGAATGGGGCTTGCGCTGTGACGGGGAGTGGTGTACGGTGATCGCACTTCGGTCCACTCTCCGGCTCCGCACGAGCCGGCGTTCCTCCTGCATCATTCCAAGATGACCCCGACCGGTTGGCCGATTCGCCAGCAGGTCGGGATCATCCTTTTCTCATCGCATTTCTGTCCGAGCTACGCAAGCCACGATCGACGATGCACGCCCGCACGCGGGCAGCATCGTGCCGCCGTGAGCAGACGGCCCGACCGACCGGGCCGTCGGAGCGAGAGCTCCGCGTGACTGCGACCGGCCGATCGCACTTTGTCTCTTGCCATCCAACCCGAAATGTTCTATGACCAAAGGGAACCAGCCCGCAGGCCCGACTGCCCGCAGACGACGGTTCATCCACACATTTCAGGAGCACCTATGACCCAACACGAGAGTTCGGCCACCGTCATCGCCATCGGCAACCAGAAAGGCGGCACCGGCAAGAGCACCGTCACCGTGCACCTCGCCGCTGCATTCGGTCGGCTCGGACGTTCGTGCCTGATCATCGACCTGGACCCCGCCGCCGGAAGCACCAAGCACCTCGGTGTCTCGCCGGAGATGTTCGCGGGCACGATGGAACTGCTCACTTCCGACGAGCCGCTCGATATCCTCACCGTATCAAAGTCGCTTCCTGAAGGCGTGACGCTCGTTCCCGCACGACCGCAGCTCAGTGAGCTGGACCAGAACCTTCCGAAGACGATGGACCCTTCGCACCTGCTGACCCGAGGGATCGAAGAGGCCCGCCGTTCCTACGACTACGTCCTGCTCGACACGTCCCCGTACGCGGCGTTCGCGACGACGCTCGCCGCGTACGCCGTGGCCGACTGGTTCCTGCTCACGGCGTTCCCGCACCCGCTCTCCCTCGCAGGTTTGTCAGAGGCGTTCCGCGACCTCGCCGATGTCCGAAGCCTGAGCAATCCACGTCTTCAGGTGCTGGGCGTGGTACTCACCAACGTGGACCGTCGTGCCCGCAGGATGATTGCTGAGATCGAATCCGCACTGAACGAGTCGGCACCGGGGGCGTTGCTGCGCACACGCATCAGTCAGTCGATCGCCATCCCGGAAGCGTCCGGTCGAGGAAAGACGGTGTTCGAGCTCCAAGGTACTCGCGGAGCCCGCTCCGCGAAGGAGTTCCTGGACTTGGCCGCCGAGGTCGAAACCCGCATCGGGCGTCCCGAGCCTGTCATGGCGACGCAGCTTGCCACGCCGCAGACCGTGGAGTTCTAGGCCATGGCCCGCCGTCTGGACCGCATCGCACCCACGTCCTCCATCGCCCGGCTGCTCGACCGCTCGGCGGTCGCGGGTGCGTTCGAGGCGGTCGCCACGAAGTCTCCAGCTCGCCAGACTGCCCAGGTGCTTGCACCCAAGAAACGCTCGCCGTCCACGCTCGTCAAGCGGGAGTTGGTGTTGTCCCGTGAAGCGGACCGCCAGTTCCAATCGCTGATCGACGCGTGCCGCCAATCCACCCGCACGCGACTCACCGCCAGCCATGTGGCCCGTGCACTCATGCGGGCGGTGGAACTGGCGATGCCGACCATTCACCAAGCCCTTGAGCAACTCGGACCGCAGAAGCTGCCGAGCAACGCACCATCGTTCGACGACGAGAGGGACCGCTTCGAGTCCCAGCTCGCACGAGCGATCGGCAAGGGGTTGACGATGTCCGCCGCTCTGGACACCTCCGACCGTGCGGGTCGGCAGGTCGAGAGCGGCATGACGCATGGTCATGGTGAACGTGAATAGCCGCATGGGGCGGCCGTTCGCACCGAAGCACAGATGATGACCCCGCCGCTTGGAATGGGCGGCAGGGGCTGACACCAGAGGAGAGAACAACTATGGCACTATTACCATACGACACTATCAGTGAGCGTTTATATGACACGCTCGATGACGAAGAAGCAATGCGGTACAGCCGGCCGGCCGAGATCACACGAGCGGTCTTCACTGGCGTGAACGCCACGGATCTGGCGATAGCGATGCACCGGCACGTGTTCGAGCACGCGGGCGAGGGCACGCTGTGTGGACGCGACCCACGCGAATGGACTCTGAGGAACAGCCGCGGGGAGCTCTCCTCGCACTTCGACCGGAACGACGTCGAGTTCTGGATTCTGACGCACTCACTTACATGGCGGACCACGATCTGTCTCCCCGAGGAGTACTGAGCTACTGGCCGCGGGCCAGCACGCCCGCAGCCACCACCGGGTGAAACGCTTAAGTCACATCCCGTGCGGGCCCCCGCATAACCACTCCGTCGGCAGAGCACGCCACGGTTCACCAGTAAGGAGGTTCGCATGAACAACAAGCAGCAGCAGCAACAGCCCAACGGCAAAGCGGGACAGAACAACAAGCCCGTCTTTGTCTCTCGGTTCGGGGCCATCAAGGCGGTCGTCTGGCTCAATCAGACGTCCGTCGGCCCCATCCACAACGTCACCGTCGCCCGCAGCTACAAGGACGGAGAGGACTGGAAGGAGTCAGGGAGCTTCGGCACCGACGACCTTCTCACCCTCGCCAAGGCCTTGAACGCGGCCCATACGTGGATTTGTGAGCAGCGTCAGCGTCCCGAAGCCGACGCCGCTTGAGTTCGTCGTTTCGCCAAAGGTTTCAGGGTGTACCTCTGCCGACACCCTCGTGGCATCTTGGAACGGGGGAGGCACATTGGGAGAACGAGTTTTGTAAAGGGTGGGATTCGCAGAATGACGACACAGCCAAGCCAATTGTTCAGGAACTGCCGCACGCTGCACGGTGGTAGCCGAGTCCTCGCCGTCGTGCCGTGGTTCCGTGTGCGGGACCGTCAGCGGTGGAAGGCATCGGGGTTTGCACGTCCAGGCCGCGGTGAGGCGATCAGCCCGAGCCGTCGCTCCCCAGCCTTCCGCAGGCACTCATTCCGTCACGCTCGGTGTCGTTGCCGATGATGGTGCTCTATCACAGGATGCACAGCAGGTCGAGCCGCTTGCCAGACTCTCCGGTGTCCAATGAATGGATTCCCTGTTCATGCGTGAAGGGACGCACCGAGATCTCGGTGCGTCCAGATATGCGTCAGTAGTCGCTTGGGAGGAGCACCGTCGTCAACGACCGATCATGCTCGGTGATGATCCAGAACTTGGTGCCCGCCTGATCTGTATAGGCGGAGAGCAACCGGTCACCCTGTTTGAGCGCTCGGTCGTTCGCGGCCTTGTCTTCCTTGCAGACATCGCCCCAGTCGCCGACCAGATGCCGACGAAGCGAGCGATGGACATCCTCTTTGTTCAGCGTCGCTTCCGCCGCGGCCGTGATGACGAGCTGTCCGAGCTGTACATAGGTAGGCGATGCGGAGTCCTTTCGTTCCTTGGTGTTCCTTTCTGATTCAATTGTCATAATCACTCTTCTAGTTATGGCCGAGTTCCGGTCCGCCCCGCACGGGCATTTCGGCACTTCGGCGATTCATGTTGTACATAGCACGGGAGCCCGCATGCGGGCAAGCGGGAATGCGAAAACTAGAATGGTCATTCGGTCCCGCAGGAAGCAGGCAAGCCGTCGTGCAAAAACAGACCGGCCCGGGAGGTTCACCTCCCGGGCCGGTCTGGTGCGTTCAGTGATCACTTCGCGTCAGCAGCTTTGGCCGCTGGCTTCGCGGACCCGGCGGACTCGACGACGTGCTGGGTCGCCGACTTGGCCGCCGGTGCGGGCTTGGTGGACGAAGTGGTGGGATGATGCTTGCCGTTGGTCATGGGTCGTCTCCTTCTTTGCTGCACGGTGCCCAGGAGCAACACGCCCCCGGAGTAGTACTTGCGGAGGGCGTCACGAGACCCCGCCGCGAAAACGCCGACGATGGCGGCCAGGCCGATCTCGGCGTGGCCGATCTCCACACCCGCCGCGTGCGGCGACAGACGCCACATGGCGTACGCCGCGACCGCCGAGACGAGTGTGTTGCCGTAGAACTGGTAGTAGCGGTAGTGCTGCTCGACGAGGTAGTCGTACGCGTTGAGTCGCTCCGCCAGTCGTGCCTCGTTGAGGTCGGGACGATGCACTCCGGTGAGGTGATGGAACGTGTCGAGGATGGCCCACCGGACCACGCTCGCCGTCATGCCCGCAGCGACGGAAGCCAGCCCGACATAGAAAACCGCCCCGAAAGACGGCCCGCCGGTACCGACACCGACGAGCCATCCCCACACCGGATCGAAGAGTGAGCCCGCCCCGAAGAGCATGACGAAGCCCGGCACGATGTAGGCGATAAGGAGCCCGAACTGGCGGTGGGTCAGATCGTCCACGGGTCGCCTCCCGTAGACGGGAGCCCCAGTTCATGGACCGAGATGGTGGAGATGCGTGAGACCGCATGCACTATTATTGGATGATACGGAAATCGGATCAAGTCGCCTGACACGGAAATCGGATCAATGGTCATCAAGCCCCGCCCCGTTGACAACTACCAGCCCATTCCGCCCATCCTCCGCGACCTCCGCGAGAACGCCGGGCTCACCCAGCGGGCACTCGGTGCGGTTCTGGACAAGCCGCAGTCCTGGGTTCACAACTGCGAGACCGGGTCCAGACGGGTCGACGTCTCCGAGTTCGTCGCCTGGGCCAAGGCGTGTGACGACTCCCCTCGCAAAGCGTTTGAGCGATATCTGAAAGCTCTCTGATTCCAGCGACACCGGAGGCAACGCGGGCGTGGCCGAGGGGGGCGGCGGAGACGGCTCGAAGATCGGTCCCACGGTTCGCTTGAACCGCAGGACGGAGGTTGGAATCTGCGGTGCTCCCCGGACCGCCAGCACCCTGTTGGCGTGGCGTACGAGGTTGAGCAACTGACGCCTGACCGGTGCGTACGGCTCGTAGTGCGTGTTGCGCAGCTTGGCGGCGACCTCGCTCGGGGAGCGATGTCGGGCGAGTTCGCGAAGTTCTTCCCGCAGCCTGACGTATTCCCGCTGATCGATCCGCACGTGCGGATGCCCGTTCCGGAAACTCACGGAGTAGCCCGCGTACTTCACCGAGACACGCCGAGCGTCGCGGACGTTGGCCCGCTCCCGCTCGAAGAATGCATGACGACCGTGCGTCGACAGCAGCACAAAGAACCGCCCGTGGCGTATGTACTGCATGTTCGCCAGGCCCAGCGGCTTGCGTCTCGCTCTCGTCCACTTTGAGATCGCAATCCCATACCGGTTGACCAGCTTGGCGTCCACGATGCGTGGATCCTTGCCGTCGGGTATCCGGCCCGTCGCGTAGAACAAGTACCCGCGTCCCACATAGGACACGGCGAGCTGCTGGATGAAGGCGGCCACACTCGTGGCGACGCATCGGTAGTTCGTCATGCAAACACCGTTATGGAACGACCGCGAAATGTGTTGCATAAGAGGCTGGGTGTAGATGAAGGGCACACCCAGCAAAGCCCCGCGAACCGTGCTTGACGACCGGCACGAGCACTCCGTCACACCCGTGCAGGCGTGTGCGTCGTCTCTCGCCCGGCTCGTCGCGAACCTCTTCGCGGTTCGCACCTTCGCCTGCTCGAACCTCCTTTCCCACGCCGAGACCGGGCACGGACGCTGGTTTCCCAGATCGTCCGTGCCCAATCCATGGTGGTAGCGTGTCGTGAACCACGGGATGCTCAGCGGCGTGCACCATGCACACCGGTCCTGCTCATCGCCCAAACGCCGCCGAAGCGGGCCCGTCCTCCCGGACGAGTCCGCTTCGACCGCTCATGCTTCCAATCAAGGAGTCGGGTGCGGGGCGGGAGAAGATCCCCCGCCCCACGTCCGACGCGTGCAACCACATGGGCCCCTCCACAGTGGAGGGTTCAGCCCGTCAGCCCTTTCGTCGTCTTCTGACCCGAAGGTCTGTGCCCGGCACCACCCGTCAGCACATGAAGAACGGGACGCGACGGCCTTGCCGCGTCTCCGCCCGGCTTGCACCGGCTTCTACTCAGGCCACACTCCCCCTCTGCGGGAGTTGAATCACCCAGGCGTCTCCGCCCGGGCACCGGGGACCAATCCCGGTCCCCGCAGAGGTTCCCGCGTTAGCGGTGGTCTTCGCTCGACCGATCACGTCGGTAGCCGGTGTGACCCGGCGGTCCTGTCGTCGCACGTCCGAGGCTCCCGCCCCGGCGTAGTCACCGTGCTCCTGATAGAGCACGCTTTCGAGAGGGAGAAACCAGAAGCTCCTCTCTACCCATCGACGACAGGCTTTTCCAATTCGGCATCGTCTTCGGTCGAACTCACCGGCAAGCCCTTGACGCCATGACGGCTCGGGCCTTTCGTGGTTGAGCTTTTCGTGCTCCGAGTCTTGCTCGGATGCCCGGTGCTGATCGGCACCGGTCGCAAGCGTCGCCGCTTGCGAACTCCCCACGCCGGGCAGGTTGAACGGGCCTCGTCCTCTCGGACGGTCGGCCCCGGTCCCCCTGCACGGGATTTGGACACTCGTGTCCGCACCCGCTTTGATCCATCGCGGCTCGGCTGGCGCCGAGCATGTCCGCGTCGCCCGGCCTCCGCCAGCGACAACCATTGGATAGAACGCACAGATTACTCACGGGACCGTCGGTCCTATGGACTACTTGTGCGAGCCTCCATCGAGCTGGGCGAGCCACTCTCATGGCAACCCAGCTCTACGGGCACGATGCGATGCCGGAGGGTCAGTCCGGCCTCTTCGCCTGGTTGGTGGCCAGGCTCAGAGTGCATCGCCCCACGTGGGGCACGCCGAACACGCGTTGACGTTGATCGACGACCGCAGGGCAGAGCCCCGCGGGGCTGGTTATGGAGTGCTGGCTCGCCCGCGTGCCATAAGCCCGAGAGAGCTGAGTTCAAGCATCCTCTTTCTTGAGGGTCGAGATATCCGGGCGAACGAAGCCGGGAGCGTTCTGTCCAACTTGCTTGATGAAGACGGACTGCACACCGGGTTGGCTGTTCGCCAACTCCGGCTCTTCTGGCTTCACAATCGCTAGCGTCTGGTCACGGATCCCCTCATAGACGGGATCCAGGTTGCTGCCGAGCACATGGACGGTGTGACTTCCAAAGTGCACGAGGATGCCGTACTTCTTGAGATAGTTCACCCAGATGAGCTGCTGGTACGGGAACGCCGTGATGTCGTTCTTGCCGCCACGCTGAAACTCGATAGCCCTGGGACCTGTGCCAGCAGCCGCCTCAGCGGGTTTGCCCCAAGGGAGGTGATCCAGAGCCCGACGACGCCCTGGCTTAGTGTTCGCGTCCATTGTCCCGCTCCTTCTGCTTCTGCCACGCCATGTACTGCTGGGTCCTCATCCGTTCAGCAGCGGCCTTCCGGTTCATCTTCTCGGGGTCTACGCCTTCCGTCAGCAGCTCGATTGCCCCGATGTTCGGGCGGTCAGTCGAGGCCGCTCGCTCAAGCTCTTTCGCATCGTCTGTGAATATCTTAAGCGTCTTGCGTGGTCGCGTGGCTGCCGATAGAAAGCTACCGAGTTCCACCGGTGCCAACTCGTCTTTGGTGGCCACGATGAGCGCCGAGTCCAAGGTGACCGATTGAGATCCATGAAGCGTTCGGCAGTATCCGTGCGTCAGGTGCCCGAAGTCCTTCGGCAGAACCTTTCCGCCTTCGAGAACTGCTTCTCCCGTCAGCGAAAAAGCCTCGACGCGATGAACAGAGCTGTTTGCTAGTTCAGTCTTCTTAAAGGTCACCCCTTTTTCAGGCAGTTCAAACTGGTCGATGACCCGGTTGCGGAGGCGTGTCCAGAGCGTATCGACTTTCGAATTCCGGGTGATTCGGACGAGGTCGCCGGTGGCGAGCGGGATCTCGTCGGGGTTGTAGACCGAAAACCGCTCCGCGTACTTCAGCGGAAGTGCTTCAACAAGTCCGCCCTTGGCCTGCACCTGCACCCTGCGATCAAATGGGTAGATGGAGAATGAGCTGACCTTCACCACCTCGTATTCAGTTCCGAATTCGAACCCCGGAGTGCGTTGGTTGAACCGGACCATCTGCCCGACCTTGTAGTTCTGATGGTCTTTCTGCTCCGCAGCGGAGAGCCCGGCCTCCCGCCAGATCTTCCACGTGCGGTCACTTCCGAGCCTGCCGGCCGCTCGCAGTTCTTCACGGACATGCGAAGTTACGCGTCCGGCCTCGCGGTGAGTTGGCACGATAACGCCGATGTTCTCCTTGCCCGACCTCTTTACGTACTCCTTTGCTGCGGCTCGATGGCAATCCCCGCTGGGCAGTTCGTGGAGATTGTCGTCATTCCGGAGAGCTGCGAAAGCTTGGCCGATGTGCCCTTGGACAAAGGCGTTCACGATCTCCAACATCCGCCCCGTCTGTCGAACAATTTCCTCCATGCGCTGGGATTGGACTCCGGCTTGCTTGACGAGAAGTTCCAGGAAATCGCCGCGTGGAACCGGAGAGGTTTGCTTCCGATCGCCAGTGATGATCACTCGGGAACGGAGCGACTTGGCGAGTTGCACAAGGGCGTTGGCGTCTTTGGTTCCGAGCTGGCCTGCCTCGTCAAGCCAGATCCATCCTCCCGCAGCCTGACTCTGTAGTTTCTCGTCCCGGAGGAACTTTGCCACGGTGTCCGCGTTCTTGAACCCTTCGCTCCGAAGCACTTCGCGGGACGCTACCGCCGTGGGTGCGAGAAACACGACCTTATCGCCGAGGAACGGGTGGAGCGTGTTACGAATGGCCCCATTAATTGCCCGGGCAGTGCCCTTGGCCATGCGAGTCTTGCCGGTGCCGGGTCGGCCCTCCACGAGAATGAACTGATCCCGAGAGGTCAGAATGTGTTTGTAGGCGTTTGCCTGATCCTTCGTAAGGCCGGCAGGTGTTTTCGGTTCCGACTCCGCAGGCCGGTGCTTCCCTTCTCCCTCCTTGACACGCTTGACGATTTCACGCTCTTCGCGATAGACGTCGGGATGGGTAACTCGCCGAACGCCGTTAAGGTCGCGTACCTCTAGCCCCGATGCGGCAATTGCGGAACGAATATCTTCAGGCGTAAACTTGCCGGGTGCAGAGCGGAGGCACCGTTCCACCAGCGAACGTTCCGTGACGGTCGACGAAAACTCGAACATCCCCTCTGAGGCGGCACGCACCGCCCTGGCCGCTTGAATGTCGCGGACCTTGGCAGACCATTCTCGTCGTGGCGAGTTCGTCGGGACAACGCCACGAACTTGGCGTGCCTGCTTCCAAGAGAGCTGCGACCACCAGCCCTTGACCAGTTCCGCCATCGAATGCTCCGGTGCCTTTCCACGTCGAGTCTTGGCCGCCAGACCATCCTTTTCCTTGGCAGTCTTGGCTCCTCGTTCTTCCGCCTCGGCATTGATCTGAGCATCGCGTTTCGACAAGAGTTCAACGAGGTCTCGCGGCACGCCCTTGATTTCCCAGAACTTGCCCTTAACTTCGATTTCGTACCCCAGTTTCATGACGATGTCAGCCAGCGTGTTGTGGAACACCGCTTCGAGATAGGGTGCGTTGGACTTGATCTGAAGCGGCTCGATGGCTTTCCAGACGTTCTCCTCGACATCGAACGTGCCGTTTATCAAGTACGCGTGCAGGTGCACGAACGGATCGGGCAGTTGACCGGCCTCCGGCCTGGCCGTCAGGTGTGGAAACACCGCTGCCACCAAGTTGTTTGTGAATCGGGAGTGGACGGCCCCGTTCTTCCGCACCCGCGTCTGAACGAGCTCTTCGGCTACCGAGAGCGTCTCGATCGCCGCGGTCTGGACTGCTTCGATGAGCCGGTCGTCCCGGTTCAACAGGGCGACGATGGACAGGCTCTTGCACGGACAGAACGTCAGGTCGTACCCACCCCGCCGGTCGAGGTCATTCCGGAGCGTCAGCCTCTCCCGGGTCGCCGGGTGCTGGTTGTCGACGAGCCGGCAGAAATCACGGGTCTTCACGTCGCCCAGGAGCCCGAGGAGTTCAGCACCTTTACCCCACCATTGACCAACTCGTTCCTGTCCTTCCGCGTAGTAGTCGCCGTGCATCAAGCCACTGAAGAAGTACTTCTTGGCGGAGTTGCCGCCTTTGCTCGAATACACTCTCAGCATGGCGTCTTCCTTGCAGGGGAGGTGACCAGGGAGGCACGTGTCTCAGTAGTGCGATACGCGCCTCGTAGAACAGGGTTTCGGTTGTTTTTGTTTTTTGTATTGCAGACATCACCTCTTCCAGAGATGCAACGGTCTGCGTTAGGGTCTCCGTCAAGTGCCGAATCAATCGCCCTCAACCACGTCGAAACAGCCCCCGCAAGAAGCGCCACGGACGTGGCGTTTGGACTCGCCAATCCTGCGTTTGCCTGATACCGACCGGAACCTGACGCACGACTGGACGATCCGCGACGCTTTCGAAGGCGTTCAGGTCTTTGGAGCCACCGGTTCGGGCAAGACGAGCGGAAGCGGCCGGGCCTTGGCGATGGGGCTGCTCAGCGCCGGGTTCGGCGGCCTTGTCTTGACCGCCAAGCCAACCGACGCCGAGGATTGGGCGGGACCGACGGGGTACATGGCACGTGCAGGAAGGCCCGACCGCCCGATCGTGGTCGGCCCGCCGTCCAAGCGGGACGAATACCGGAGCTGGGGAGTTCAGGTTCCCGACGGCGGCCACCGACTCGACTTTCTCGACTACGAGTTCAACCGCCTGCGGGATGTCGGGGTCAATCCGAGCTTCAACCTGGTCAGCTTGTTCGAGACCGCCTTGGAGGTTGGCCGTCCCCAAGAGCCGGGGTCGAGCAGCGAGCCATTCTGGCAGGACACGTTCCGGCAACTCCTTCAGAACGCCATCGACCTCGCCATCATGGCCGACGATGCCATCAGCCTGCCCCGGGTCAAGGACATCGTGATGAGCGCCCCCGCGAGCCGGGATGAAGCCCGGTCAGACGACTGGAAGCGGTCAGGTGCCGTTTGTTGGGAGTGCCTGGAACGTGCCCAGGGGAGGTTTGATCGCGACGATACTCCTCTCTTCTATGACGAAGAAGACCTGCGACAGACGGCGATCTACTGGCTCATCGACCTGGCCGGGCTTGCGTGGAAGACCCGCAGCAACATCCAGACGATGTTCACCTCCAAGGTCGATTTCCTGCTGCGATCGCCTCTCCGTCAGATGTTCAGCCCCGGAGCCGACGCCGACCGGCCTCGCATCGGGCCGACATTCCCGCCCGACCTCACCCACCAGGGTCGAGTGGTCATCCTGGATTTCCCCATCAAATCGTTTGGAGAGATCGGGCGCTTCGTGCAGGTCCTCTACAAGACGCTTTGGCAAATGGCAACGGAGGACCGCAAGGTTCAGGTTGACCAGAAAGCGGGCGTCCTTTCGGGTGAAGCCCCGGTCTTCCTGTGGGCGGACGAGTCTCAGTACTTCGTCACCAGTCGAGACCTCGCGTTCCAGCTCACGGCCCGCAGCAAGTGTGTCTCCACCGTCTATCTCACCCAGAACCTCCCCAACTACTACGCGATGCTCAAGGGTGCGGACAATCGCAGCATCGCCGACAGCCTGTTGGGCAACCTCCAGACGAAGATCTTCCACGCCAATGGCGATCCAACCACGAACCGATGGGCGGAACAGTTGTTCAGTCAAGCCGTTACGGGGATGCGCACTCGAACGTCGCACCTCGGAACGGGCGACCGGTCAATCGCGCGCGCCGATTCTCTTCAGCCAGTGCTGCTGTCCCGCGATTTTCTGACTTTACGAAAAGGTGGTGCAATGGCTGGAGGCTTGGTCGACGCAATCGTCTTCCAAGCCGGCCACGCATGGGATCCGAAGGATTTGGACAGTGGACACGTGCTACGTACCACGTTCTCGCAATCGGAAATCCCATCGCAGTCGTTTCAGAGAGGCGGACGTCGGTGATGGCGTTCTTTCGTAACGCCTGTCGGCGAATCGCCCGCGAAGTTCGCTTCGCGCCATTCTCGATACTTCTCGCATTCCCGATCGGTACGGACTGGTACAACAGGCTCTTGCGTTATCAGGTACGAAGAGCGACCGCGATCGGAGAGGAGTCTTTGGCATTCTATTCTTCTTGCCTCAGACGATCATGGATTGCGCATGAAGTAAAGCACTGGATCGAGCTTCAGAAAGCTATCCTACAGATGCATCTCGGGCATCACTCGGATGGAGTCAAAGCGTTCCAGCGGCTGATCGAGTACGCGTCTGATCCAATGGATCAGTTGAAGTTGATTCGGATTGCCATCAGCGACACGCGACTTGATGCAACTGCTGAAGCACATCATCGTTTTATCAATAAGTTGATTACCCATCCACAGTGCCCAGAGGACGAAAGACGATCACAATTGGCTCAACGGGCATTGAGATTGGAAGCACTGGCCGGAACTGATTCGTCCCCGGAGGCAAAACGGGAACTCCTGCGAGAAGCCCTTCAAGACTATTCGCGGATCGTCGAATCCGCCCGAGACTATTCTTGGGTGCCCTCATCATCGCGGGCTCCCACTGCCGAATGGTCAATCAGCTTTGCCTCTACTGTACGGCTAACGCGCTTGCTCGACGGGACCGAAGCAGCTCAGAATGTCTGTGCCGAAAGCTATCGTCAGGACCCAGCTGAAGTGTTAGTAGTTGTGGAGTGCTGGCAAGAGCTGCTGTGGCCTCAGCTGACTCAGGCTCCAGAAACGGGCGTGGAATGGTTCCGACGATTTGGTGAGATGGCTCGATTTCTGAATGACGACTGTGTGGTTGATCGGCGATCTTGGCTTGGGCGTCTTTCGGAGGCGCTCTCGCTTTCCGGACGACCGCATTTAGGTGCGGTCGCAAACAATCTTGCCATGTCGCTCGCCGAAGTCCCCAATCCTACTTTGAGGCCGCTTCCGGTGCCGCTGTCAGACCTCGAACGAGGCCCGCGGCTCGGCGAACCGATTCGGGTAGTAGATGCTCCACTCAGTGTCCTTTGGCAACTCCTCACCCCCGACAAGGTCCCTCCCGATCGACGCTCCCAGCTCGACCAACTGCTCTTGAGCGCAGACACCATCGAGCGCGACACGATCAGATCGATCGGCGATGCCGTAGACGTCCTTGTTCGATACCAGTGGTCTTCTGTTGAGGCAGTCAAGTTCGTAGAGAGTATTGTAAGTCCGTGTGGCTTTGGTCAGGCAATGGCAATCGTGGCGGCGAACGCAGACGGACCCGGGCGCAACAAGGATCTGGATCACCCGGCCCTGAATGGGATAGACCAACAGTCGCGAGATCGCATCACAGATTTGCTAGAGTCCCTATCGCGGATTGGTGATCGCGAGAAAGTGCGTGATCGGCTCGACGATGTCGCCGCCATCTTGATGGACGTTTCTCCGGCGAGCAAACGCGTCGAGGCCTTCGTGTGGCTGGCAGCCCGGGCTGCCAAGGCGGGCTTTGCCTCGAACGCTGAGGAGTACATCCTATCAGCAAAGAAGGTTTGTATGCGATACGAGGAACTGGCCGTGCGACTGCCGATGATGCTCACACTGTGCAAGCTGATGATGTCGTCGAGCGTGAACCAAGTGCTTCCAGAGCTTCTTCGAGCACTGGCCATGGAAGGTCGCGTGCAAGCCGCTAGCACAGGAGGACGCAACTATGGATACAGCGACCGCGAGCGGCAGGAGTTCAAAGACCTGGAGCAAGAGTTCAGCAGGATGACATGATGCTCCCCCATAAAGGACGTTATGGTGCGGCCTCGCGGGTTCGGTGCATTTCTAGGGTGTGCCTCTTGACAAATCGCCGCCGATGTGAACTGGTCGGGCATCACGAATTGATGAGCAGCTCGGTGCGGGTCAACGTCGCGATCACTTCGTCGAACATCGGAGGCCTTGCGATCCGACCGAGAATCTGCCACTCAAAGAGGTATGAACGATGACCAAGGGCCCGCCAGTGTGAACCTGCCCGGTGGGGTGGAGCGCCTGACTGTGTCGGCGACGATCGCCGCGGCCGGTCCGCACGCGGTCAAGCGGTTCGTGGAGTTCTTCGCCGCCACCATCCGCAACCGAAACACCAGGGGGGCCTACGTCAACGCTGTGGGCCACTTCCTCCGCTGGTGCGAAGACCACGGGGTGATGGGCATTCGCCGCGTCGAGCCCTTGGTCGTAGCCTGCTACGTCGAGGAGCTTGCGGCCCACTACTCCAAACCCACGGTCAAGCAGCGGCTCGCCGCCGTCCGCACGCTCTTCGACTGGCTGGTTACGGGCCAGGTGGTCCAGTACAACCCGGCCGCGTCGGTGCGTGGGCCCTCCGTCATCATGTCGCGGGGCAAGACGCCGGTGCTCACGGCGGAGCAAACTCGTGAACTCTTGGATTCCATCCCCATCACCGACGTGTGCGGCCTTCGGGACCGGGCCCTGATCGCCGTGATGGTCTTCAGCTTCGCCCGCGTCTCCGCGGCAGTGGGGCTCCGCGTTCGTGACTACTTCCCGGAGGGAAAGCGATGGAGGCTGCGGCTTCAGGAGAAAGGCGGCAAGGAACACGTAGTTCCCTGCCACCACGTTGCCGAGGAGTACCTCGACCAGTACTTGAGTACCGCGGGCACCCCAGCCGACGACAACGCCTCTCTGTTCCGAACCATCGACCCGCGTGGAGCCATCACGCCCCACGGCATGACCCGCAACGACGCGTTCAGGATGGTCAAGCGCCGCGTCCGGGCCGCCGGGCTGCCCGCGAACGTCGGCTGCCACACCTTCCGGGCAACCGGGATCACCACCTACCTCATCAACGGCGGCACCATCGAGAACGCCCAGGCCATTGCCGCCCATGAATCGCCCAGGACAACCAAGCTCTACGACCGCCGCAACGACGACATCTCGCTCGACGAAATCGAGCGGATCGTGATCTGAACGGTCGGCCTCCGACCCTGACCAGAGTTCTTTCCATCAGAACTTGACCCCGAACGGAACCTGCGTACCATCCACTGCGTACAGTACGCACGTCGAGGTACGTCATGGCCAAACGAAAGTCCATTGAACCTGCGTCCATCTACGAGCGGCTCCGTCAACGCCGCGTCGAGGTGCTCGACAAGAGCGTCCGCGATATCGCCAAGCTGCTCGACACCTCGCCAATCCACATCTCGGACATCGAAACCGGCAAGCGGACCCCTTCCGAGGAACTGTTGCTCCGCATGGTGAAGGTGTACGGCATCCCGGAAGCCGACCTGCGGGCGGGCTTCTCGCGACCCGAGGCGATCGTTGCTGAACTCGCGACCGATACGCCGGTCGCCGTGGAAAAGGTGCCGGAGTTTCTCCGCACCACCCGTGGGTGGACGAACGAGCAGTGGGACAAAATGATCAAGCTCGCCAAGAAGGCTAACGAGGGAGAGGGCACCTAATCCATGAGTGGCACCGCCCTTCAGTTCTGGCCCCGTATGCGCCGCGTCGAACGTGCGGCGTGGAGCGCCATCATGCGATGCGTCAGGGCCCGCAAGCTGGAGTCCGTGCCGTTGCCCGTCCCGGTGGAGCAGTGGATCGAGGGACCCCTTGGCATCCGGTTCGGCATCGCAGACCTTTCGCACCTGGGGCCGCAAGCCATCGGGCGTTCCCGTCCCAAGGACCGGGAGATCGAGGTCAGCGTCACGATCGTCAAGGATGAGCCACGCTTCCGGTTCACCGCTGCCCATGAGCTCGGCCACGTTGTCCTGCACGCCAAGGTCACGGAGGAGTTCCGGGAAGATGAACATCGCGACTTCTACGACAAGGCGATCGAACGCGAAGCGGACCGGTTCGCAGCGGCGTTCCTGATGCCTATTCCGTCGTTGGGCGTGGAACTCGCGGCGGCCTCATCTGAAGCCGGATTTGACGTGCATGATCTGCTCCGTGGCGTTCGCGGCGGCGATGCGCCCCATCGCCTCGCGTTCCGCGGCAAAGTACTCCCGGCACTCGCACGCAAGTTCGGTGTGTCGTTGACTGCCGCAGCCCACCGATTCTCTGACATCGAACTGGCGACCGGAGAGGTCGCGATCCCGTTTGAAGCCGTCGTGTCGGTGCTGTCGAATGACCAGGCCCGGGAGGTTGTGAATCGTCGATAGATTTTCGTACGTCCTCTATGTACGAATCGTAGCGTACAGGCGTACAACGCGGACCCTTGCCTGTGGAGTGTGAGTGATGAGTCGGTCAGGAACACCAGAACAAAGCACCCCGGACCCTGGCTGGTCGCTCTCGTCAGACCCTCTGCCGATCCGCGAGACCGAAGAGCCGGACTCCACCCCGAGTTCCCCGCCAGAGATTCGCGGTCAATGCCTGCTGTTCTGCAACCGGTGTGGCATGCCGTCGGACGGTCGGAGCGAGTTCTGCCAGCGGTGCGGAGCGAAGCGGTGCGTGAACTGTGGCGAGTGAGACGAGTCGGTCAAGAACGAGCGGACTTTCGCGATGAACGTGAACACCACGACAACCCTCTTCGATGACGACAAGCCGAGGACGCCCCGCGGTACATCGGTGCATTTCTCGTCCGCGACGGACGTGTGGGCGACGCCCCAATCCCTCTTCGACGACCTGAACGCGGAGTTCGCGTTCACGCTTGATGTCTGTGCTCTCCCGGAGAACGCCAAGTGCGCCCAGTACTTCACGCCTGAGATGAACGGTCTGACTCAGCCGTGGACCGGTGTCTGCTGGATGAACCCGCCGTACGGTCGGGCGATCGGCGAATGGGTGCAGAAGGCGTATGAAAGTGCTCTTCAGGGCACGACCGTCGTGTGCCTCTTGCCGTCCCGGACCGACACGCACTGGTGGCACGAGTATGTGACCAAGGCCGATGAAGTCCGGTTTGTCCGGGGCCGCGTCCGTTTCGGCAACGCGACGGCGAGCGCTCCGTTCCCATCCGCGATTGTTGTGTTCCGGGGCAAACGCGACTCGTCGATCCGGTGGACCAAAGGCGTCTTCCTTCGCCGCTCCAAAGCGCGGGGAGGTTCCTCGTGAACTCCAACCCCCGCCCCGTCGCCTTCAGCCTCCGCGAATACGTCGCGATCGAACAAGCCGCAGACTGCCTGTGGTGGAGAGCATTCCTCACACTCTCCTACACGACAGGTATGCGGGTCGGCGAAGTGCTTCGGCTCCACGAATCGGACGTGAACCTGTTCACCAAGTCGATCAGGATTTCCGCACAGCCCATTGTCGGCGAGCTCACGCTTCGACGACCCATGCCGGTTCACCAGGAACGGGTCATTCCGGTCAGCGAATCCACGCTCAGCTTGCTCAGCGAGCTGCGGGATGAGCGACCGAAGAACTCGCACGTCTTCGTTCCCGACTGGAAGCTCGCCCAGCTCTGGACCAGCATCGCGTCCGGAGAAGCATTGACGGCGGAACAGATCAGTCCCGGATTCGGGCAATGGTTCCGGATGATTCAACGTCGGGCCCGGCAAGTACGCGCCGATAATCTGGGAGTCTCTCTCGAAGAGATTGATTGGCCGATCAGGGGCGTCCGAGCGCTTCGGACAACGGCGATCATTCGGCTTTCTGAACGGATGACCCCCAGAGCTCTTGCTGAACACCTGGGCTTCCCGTCCGCACGATCAGTGCTCCGCTACTACGACCTCGCCACATCGCGAGATGCGGGGTGGCGGAGATGAGCGACCGATTCGTCATTCCGGGTATCCTCCCGCCCGTGTACCGCAAGGAGCCTGACGGCAGGATCGTTGAACTGGTTCCCGCGATGCCATGCCCCGAACTACTCACCGAGGAGGAGGCGATCCGCTACCTCCGCCTGGACATCATCGACGTCGAGAACCCCGAGGACACGCTCCGGCGATACCGGAAGCAGGGGCTGGTCCGTGGCACCCAAGTCGGCAAGTGCGTCCGGTACAGAAGATCCGAGCTTGAGGCTTTCCTCGCACGGATTACCGAGAACAATCCCCGGTGAGAAAGGATGGTTTTCAATGGCTGACAAGACCGCGGTCACCCTCTCCAGCAACGGCGGCTACTGGCAGGCGTTCTTCTACGACTCGATGGGCCGTCGCAAGGCCCGCAGCCTTGGCCCTAAGGACGAGATCAGCCGCCGTCAGGCACTGGTTCTGTGCGAGCGTCTGGCCGTGGAACTCCACTCGCAGCCGCAGCGGGCAGACCTGGGTCGAGCACCGACGATGTCGGAGTGGGTGACCAACTTCTTCGCTCTGAAGCCGGACCTCGGCGACAAGGCCCGCCGGGCGTACCGCATGGCCGCCGAGAAGTTTGTGGACTTCGTCGGAGAGAACACCCGCATCGACCGCGTCACCGCGTCCGTCGCAGCCGAATGGGTCACGCGCTTGAGCACGCCGGTCGTGACGGAGAGGAAGGGAGTGAAGAAAGAGAAGACGCTGGCACCGGCGACGATTGCGAACTACAGCCGGCACATCCGATGCCTGTTTAACGAAGCCGTCCACCAAGGACTCCTTCTGACCAACCCGTTCGCCCGTGTCCGCACGCAGCCCAAGAAGGTCGAGCGTAGTTGGCACTACGTCGACCGCGAGTGCTTCACCCGCATCCTCGGCGCCTGCCGCAACGATGGCTGGAGGTGCTTTCTTGCTCTTCAGCGCCTCGGTGCACTCCGCAAGGGCGAGTCGCTGGACGCGGAATGGCGAATGATTGATTGGAATCGCCGCCTGATCACTCTCCCCGAGAGCATCACCAAGACCGGCCGGGAGCGTCTCATTCCGCTCGACCCGGAGCTCTATGACCTGCTCAAGACTGTTCAAGCCGCTCGCCCCAAGACCGACGTGCTCATCGTTCCGGAGAACGAGGTAGACCGTTCAAGCGACAGCAACCAGCACAGCCGCTTCCGCACGGTGTTGAAGAAGGCGGGAATCGCGTCGTGGGAAGACCTTTTCCAGACCCTTCGACGCAACGCGGTGCAGGACCTTCGCGATGCCCTGAAGGACCCGTGGGCGGTGACCGCAATCGCCGGTCACTCGGAAGAAGTCGAGCGGAAGTACTACCTCGGGCACATCCGGCAGACCGATCTGGACCGGGTGACGGGCCAGGGCTCTTCGTCGGGCATTCAGACCGTCATCGAACGATGGGCATCGCTTTCAGAGAAGACCAAAACGGAGATCATTTGTCTGGTCGTCTCCAGCGAAACGCCGTGACGTCTGCAACTCGCCCGAACTTGAAGGTCGATAGAGACGTAGTCAAGTCTGGCGATATACTCCTCAGCAGTATGCTCCAACGCGGCAGCCCATTCCGGTTCATGGTTTCCCTCCTTCTGGTGGTTGCTGTGCCGTTCTGCTGCTGCAACTTCCACGCTTGGGTGAGCGCGTGTTCCAGCTGCGACGATCATGCGGAGCGTGAGTCGGTCGTTGCCGTTGCTCACCATCACTCGGACGCGAGCACGCACGATCACGATGGGGATAACCCGTCGGATTCAGCCAGGGAAGGTCACGACGCTCACCCCGACAAGAGCGGGCCGTGCGGTCCCCATCACGACGACGAGAACGACTGCTCGTGCGGCAAGCACGACTCGAAGATGCTCACGGGAGCAAAGCCGAGCGTTGAGTTGCCGGTTCCGGTGCTCATCGCCGTTCTCGATTGGGTTCTGGCCACGGATCGCATTCCGCAGGCTCAAATCCCGATCAACAGGCACGATGTCTGGGCGAGTGTACGACCGCCAACATCGCTGCTGCGCCAGCATTGCGCGCTCGTCGTGTAGCACAAGAGCTTGGGCTTCGGCCTGACCCGATGCCATTCTTCGTGGCGATGCGCTGCAAATGCGCCTCGGTCCATTCGGACTGCGTCGGTATTCCTGCTCGTGGTCGCGATTGACGCGTCCGCTCCCCATTCCAACTCACGGTCTTGAGACTCACCCCCACCCCCCTCCCGAGGATCCCCATGGCACGCTCACGCGCGACCTTGGTGGCGGGCGCACTGGCGCTCGCGACCGCCGCCATCCTGATTCCTGTCTATGCCCACGAAGGCCACAACAAGCCCGCGGGGTCGACGTTTGACCCCAACGCCCCCAAGAGGGTCTCTGAGGCGACGGCAATGGCCATCGGACTGAAGACCGCCGAGGTCGACTTTGGTCAGATCGAAGACGTCTTGCGCCTCACAGGCATGGTGAGGTCACGACCTGACGCCACCTACACCATTGCGCCGACCTACGCCGGGGTGGTGCGCTCGATCGCGGTACAGCCCGGCGACACAGTCACCAAGGGCATGGTCGTCGCGGAACTCGACATCCCCGAGCTTGCCCGGCTCATGTACGACCTCAAACGCCTGGAGTCGGAGTACGAGAAGCTGCTCTCCGATGTCACTCGGGCAGAGTCGCAGATTGCATCGCTGGAGATCGAAGCCCCTGCACTGGTCAAGGGTGCCGAACTGGCCGAGGCGGAAGTCCAGCGGCTGACCAGCGCGGGCGAAAGCGTGTCGGCCAACCTGCTGGCGCAGCGGAAGGCGGAAGCACTCAGGCTCAGGGCCGATGCCGGGCTGAGGGCGGTCGCACTGACGCAGGCGAAGGCTGAGGTCGGCTCGCTCAAGCGACAGGCCGAGACGACGCGGGCGGCCACGGATGCCCTCCGTGGCACGCTGCCCAGATCCAAGACGGAGGCATCCACCGATACCGATTCCAACGGGCAACCGCTCGCTGACCCCGCTCGGCCCGGATTGCTGCGCTTCGTATCCCCGATCGACGGCGTGGTTGTCAGCCGCACCGCGGTGCCCGGAGTGGGCGTGAGCGCGGGCGCGCCGATCCTCACCATTGGCAACTTCCAGTCGGTACAGATCGAAGGCGAAGTGCCCGAGGGTTTGATTGACCGCCTTTCCCTCGCGTCTACACCCAGTGTTCGAATACGCCGCGGCGTGAGCGAGACAAGCGAGGTCGTTGGCGAGGGCGTCGTGCGCTTCATCAGCCCGGTGATCGACGCCACCAAGCGGACGGCACACCTCATCGTTGATGTCGAGAACCCGGCCGGGCTGCTCCGGCAGGGTCAGTTCGTGGACCTCTCGGTGGTGCTCAGCGCGAGCGATAGCGCCGTCGTTGTGCCAACTTCGGCGATCGTCAAGGAAGGGCCATTGCAGTACGTCTTTGTCAAGGAAGGCAAGGGCGAGAATGAGGTCTTCAAGAAGCGCGACGTTGCCACGGGCGTGCGGGACGATCGCGTCGTCGAGATCAAGCTCGGTCTGGTGCCGGGCGACGTGATCGCGGTGAGCGGTGCGTTCAGCCTGTCTCAGCTGCGAGGGTTTGTGGTGGGGGGGCCCGGTGCGCCAGAACCAGCGGCACCGGCGAAGTCAGACGACGGACACGGGCACACGCACTGATCGGGACTCGTTCCCTTGACACTCGACCAGGAAGGACTCCCCTTTGCTGAACTGGATCATCCGATCATCGCTAAACAACCGAGTGCTGGTGCTCATTGCCGCGCTGCTGGTTTCAGTCTACGGCATGTACGTCACGGTCAGGACCCCGACCGACGTGCTTCCGGACTTGAACCGCCCGGTCGTCACCATCATGACCGAGGCAGCGGGCCTTGCGCCCGAAGAGGTCGAAGCGCAGGTCACGTACAACATCGAGACGGCCGTCAATGGCTCGCCGGGCGTCGAACGGGTGCGGAGCGTGTCATCGCTTGGGCTCTCGATTGTCTTCGTTGAGTTCCAGTGGGGCACGGACCTCAAGTACAACCGGCAAGTGGTCACCGAGCGACTCAGCACGGTCACCGGCAAGCTACCGCCCGGCATCGTGCCGGCCATGACGCCAGCCACGAGCATCATGGGCGAGATCGCGCTGATCAGCGTGTCGAGCAAGACGCTCTCGCCGATGGAGGTTCGCACTGTTGCGGAGTTCACGCTGCGTCCCGCGCTGCTCTCGATCCCCGGCATCGCCCAGGTCACGGCCCAGGGCGGCGACCTCAAGCAGTTCCGGGTGCAGGTTGACCCCGACAAGCTGCGTCTGTTTGACCTCACGCTCGAAGATGTGGAGAAGGCCCTCACGGCGGCCAATCAGAACACCGGCGGCGGGTTCCTCGTGAGCGGCGCTCAGGAACTGGTCGTTCGCAACATCGGCCGCGTACAGGCCGCGGCCGACATCGCTTCATCGCTCATCACCAACAAGCCGGGCGATCACGACTCACCGCCACGGGCCGTCCTCATCGGCGATGTGGCCACCGTGACCGAGGCCGGCCCGACGATCAAGCGTGGCGATGGCTCGGACAACGCTTCGCGGGCCGTGATCATGGCGATCCAGAAGCAGCCCAGCGCCGACACAGTCGCCTTGACCCGGGCATTGGATGAGACACTCGCCCAGCTCCGTCCCACGCTGCCCGCGGGCATCGAGATCAACGCCGACGTGTTCCGGCAAGAACACTTCATCAACTCGGCCATCACCAACGTGATCCACGCGCTCCGCGACGGTGCGATCCTGGTCGTCATTGTGCTCATCCTGTTCCTGATGAACGTGCGGACCACGATCGTCACGCTCACGGCCCTGCCGCTGTCGATCATCACGACGTTTCTGGTCTTTCACTGGCTGGGGATGAGCGTGAACACGATGACCCTCGGCGGACTGGCCGTGGCCATCGGCGAACTGGTGGACGATGCGGTGGTCGATGTCGAGAACGTTTATAGGCGGCTGGGCGAGAACCGCCGCTCATTCACGCCCAAGCCCATCGTTGAAGTTGTCTTCGACGCCTCCAGCGAGATCCGCAACCCGATTATCCTGGGCACAGTGATTGTGAACTTGGTGTTCCTGCCCACGTTCTTCCTGCCGGGCATCGAAGGGCGGCTCTTTGCCCCGCTGGCCACGGCGTACATCGTCAGCATCTTCGCATCGCTACTGGTCGCGCTGACGACCACGCCCGTGCTCGCATACTACTTGCTCCCGGGCATCAAGCGGATGACGCACGGCCAGGACGGCCTGCTGCTTCGCGTCTGCAAGCGGCTCGCGCTGCGGTCGTATGCGATCTCGATGCCGCGACCTGTCGCGGTGCTTGCCACGCTGGGCGTGCTCGTTGCCGGCGCACTCTTCGTGGTGACGCGGCTCGGCTCGGAGTTCCTGCCCCCGTTCAACGAGGGCACCGCGGTGGTCGCGTTCTACGGGCAGCCTGGCATCTCGCTCGAGGAATCCAACAAGCTCGGCACGAAGGCCGAGGAGCTGATTCTGTCCATCCCTCAGGTGAAGAGCACTGCCCGCCGGACGGGCCGCGCCGAGCAGGATGAGCACGCCCTTGGTGTCAACGCCAGCGAGATCGAAGTGGACTTCTGGACCAGGGAAGAAGCCAAGGACCCAAGCACGTCATCCACCATCAGCGGACGCAGACCGCCGCCCGCCAAGGACATCGTCCCGCGCGAAGCGGTCTTCTCGCAGATCGAAGAGAAGCTCTCGGCCTTCCCCGGCGTCTCGGTGGGCATTGGCCAGCCCATCAGCCACCGCATCGAGCACCTGCTGTCGGGCGTGCGGGCCCAAGTCGCGGTCAAGATTTTCGGCGACGACCTGAGCACGCTCCGCACACTCGCGGACCAGACCAAGGCCGCGATGGAGGGAATCCCCGGCGTCGCCGACCTGCAGGTCGAACAGCAAGTGCTGGTGCCGCAACTGCACATCAGCATCAACCGCGCCGCGGCGGCCCGCGTGGGCTTCACTCCCGCGGCGCTCACCGACGCGATGGAGACGGCCACCAAGGGCAAGGTCGTGGGCCAGGTGCTCGACGGCCTCAAGGTCTTCGACATCACGCTGACCTTGGACGACCAACACCGGACCGACCCGACATCGCTGGGCCTGGTGCGGCTGGTGTCCCCGACGGGCGCGATCGTGCTGCTGCGCGACGTCGCCGAGATCGTCGAGAAGCTCGGCCCCAACGAGGTGCAGCGGGAGAGCCTCCGCCGCCGCATCGTGGTCTCCGCCAATGTTCGGGGCCGCGACCTGGGCTCGACGGTTGAGGAGATCAAGCGTTCGATCGCGATGGACGTGGGCGGGAGCAAGCTCCCCACGGGCTACACGATCCAGTACGGCGGCCTCTACGAGGCCCAGCAGGAATCGACCCGCTTGCTGCTCATCCTGGGCCTGGGCTCGCTGGTCGCCATCTTCGTGATCCTTTACACGCACTACCGCTCGGGCATGGTCGCCGCGCAGATCATGCTCAACGTCCCCTTCGCGCTCATCGGCAGCGTCGCCGCGCTGGCGATTACCCGCGAGCCCTTCAGCGTCGCCTCACTCGTGGGCTTCATCAGCCTCACCGGCATCGCGACGCGCAACGGCGTACTGATGGTCAGCCACTACATCCACCTGATGACCGAGGAACGCCAGCCGTGGAGCAAGGAGCTCATCATCCGAGGCAGCCAGGAGCGCGTCGCCCCGGTGCTCATGACCGCCGTCACGGCGGGGCTAGGCCTCATCCCCCTGGTGCTCAGCAAGGGCGAGCCGGGCAAGGAGATCCTGTACCCGGTCGCGGTCGTCATCCTCGGCGGCCTCATCACCAGCACGCTGCTGGACTTCTTTGTGACCCCGGCGATCTTCTACCGCTTCGGCAAGACCGCTGCTGAGCGTCTCGCACAAGAGCATGCGGCGAAGCGTGGCCACCAAGTACCCGCTTCCAGTCCCCTCACAACCGAGTCAACCAAACCCGGGACGGTCGATGCCGCTCCCGTTCAGTCAAGTGACCACGTCGCACCTCAGGCAGGGGCGAGCGACGACGGCCGTGCATCCGCCTCTGCCGAAGACTCAGAAAGCCCCAGCCCGACCAATGGGCCGGCCAACTGAAGGAGTTCATCAATGAAGAAGCGTTCTGTAGGTACTCTCTTGGCGGCACTTGCGGCCGCGTCGTTCTGGACCACGCCCCTTCTGGCCCAACACTCCCACGACGACAAGCCCCAGCCCGGGCACAAGGACGACGGCCACTCGCACGGCGAGATGAAGGCCGCTGATTCCTTCGCCGCGGCGATGCGCGAGATCGGCGAGCGGATGACCGCGCTCGACGGCCTCATCGCCAAGAGCCAGCTCGACGAGGCGCACGAGCAGTCCGACGCGATCGGGGCGCTCGCCAAGTCGCTGGGTGCGCTGGCCCTCAAGCCGGACTCGGGCGTGGACAAGGCCCAGGTCAAGGACATCAACAAGGCCGGCAAGGCGCTCGCCGAGGCCGCCGACGGCGTTCACGAAGCGGGCGAGAAGAAGGACGCCGCCGCCGCCAAGGCCGCGCTGGCGGAGATGAAGAAGCAGGCCGAAGCACTCGCCGCGTTCGCCCCGGCCAAGTACTTCTGCCCCATGCACTGTGAGGGGGCCAAGACCTACGACAAGCCGGGCAAGTGCCCCGTCTGCTCGATGAACCTCAAGAAGCAGACCTCCGACAAGTTCATGGTGGACATCAAGCCCGTGGGCGGCGCGATCACCGTCGGCAAGCCGACCACGCTCGTGTTCACCATCAAGGACCCGACCGGCCTGCCCGTGAAGAAGGTCGAGACCGTCCACGAGAAGTTGCTCCACCTGCTCATGGTCAGCAAGGACCTCTCGTGGTACGCCCACGAGCACCCGGAGATTCAGCCCGACGGCACGTTCACCTTCACCTACACCTTCCCGCAGGCGGGCGAGTTCTTCTTCTACAACGACTTCACGCCGCCAAACGTCGGCCAGCAGGTCGTGAGCGTGCCGATCACCATCCCGGGGACCGCGCCCGCCGCCAAGCCCCTCACGGTGGATGCGGGCACACCCAAGACCATCGACGGCTACACCGTCGCCCTCGACACCGGCGGGCCGGTGAAAACCGGCGGCTCCACGCACATGGCGTACACCATCACCAAGGATGGCAAGCCGGTGACGACGCTGGCCCCGTACCTGGGCGCGATGGGCCACTTGGTGATAATCAGCGAGGACCGCACGCAGTTCGTCCACTCGCACCCGCACGAGGGCGGCGAGCACGCCAACGCCGGCATGGCTGGGCCGAAGGTGGACTTTGAGGCCCACTTTACCGTCCCCGGCACCTACAAGGGCTGGGCCCAGTTCAACGTCGGCACCAAAGAGAAGGAGCAGGTCATCACCGTGCCCTTCACGTTCACGGTCGCCAAGGGCGACGCGAAGGGTGAGGCCGCGCCGCACGAGCATGGCAGCGGGGAGAAGAAGGACGGCGGCCGCGACCACAAGTGATCCGTCCGCGATGATCCACCGTCCCGCGGCGCGAGAGCGGCGCGGGACGATTCGTCGCTTGTCGTGCCGCCGCGCGTTGCGGCGGTCGGCGAGCGAGTTGTTCCCGGAGATTGACCCATGACACCCATCCGCCCGCTTCTCTCACTCGCCGCCGCGTCCGTGCTCCTTGCCGGAGGCTGCGCTACCGACAAACACGACATAAGTAAGGCCCAGGCCGGACAAGTCTCTGTGTGCACCAGGTGCTACGACCAGATCAGGACCGTGCAAGGCACGCACAACCCGCGGACGGGCTACTCGGGCACACGCACCATCACGACGCACAGCTGCGACGACTGCAAGTCGGACATGAGCATCTACGAGCAGGACGGTGTGCTCAAGGTGCGCTGCGCGAAGTGCGCCCCCGAGGGCGTGGATTGCGACCGGTGCGTACCAAAGAAGTAACCCTCTGACGCCCCCGCTGACTCTCAACTGGAGAAGACCCCTATGAACGCCCCGCCCCCGCGCTGCCTCCCGCAACCGTGTCGCCCGGTCGCGATGGTCACGCTCACGATGCTCGCCGCGATCGGCGGATGCGCCTCGTTTGATCCCAAACCCGACATCAACCGGGCCGCTTCAACCGTCGGCGAGCGCTCCGGCGTGACGCCGGAATGGACGCAGCCGTGGGAAGCGGCGCTCAACTCCTCTGGCCTGGCGGGGGCTGGGTGGGATGGTCGCTCGCCCTTGCGTGTCGAGCAGGCGGTGGCGATGGCGCTCCGCAACAACCGCGAGATCAGAGCCGAGGTCGAGCAGATCGCGGCGTCGCGGGCGGACCTTGTTCAGGCGGGCCTTTTGCCGAATCCCGTGCTCGGGCTGACGCTGCGATTCCCCTTTGACCCGGTGAGCGGCGGCTCGTTCGTCGGGGCGCAGGTTGTGCAGTCGTTCACGGCCCTTTGGCTGCGCGACGGCAAGATCAAGGCTGCGGACGCCCGGCTGAATCAGACGGTACTCGACATCTCCGACAAAGCCCTGCGGCTGGTGGCCGAGGTGAAGTCCACCCATGCACGGATCGCGTTCGGTCAGCACGCTCTCGCGCTCAGCGATGAGAATCTCGCCACGATTCAACGGTCCATCGACTCGCTCGACGCCCGGGTCCGCGGCGGTGAGGGAACCCCGCTGGATGTCAACCGCGCCAAACAGCAACAGGCCAAGGCACAGGCCGAACGAGCCCTGGTCGTCCGCGACCTCGCCAAGGAGCGTCGCCGCATGCTGGAGTTGATCGGCTTCGCGGGCGAGGGCGTGGAGTGGACCGCAGACGGGAGCGCCACAGCCGTGAGTGTAACCTGCATCGACGAGCCCGCCGCGGTCGCACTCGTGGCTTCGCAGCGGCTTGACGTGGCTGCGGCTCGCTCGATCGTTGAGGCTCAACGGGCCGATCTCTCCGTGGAGGAACGAAGCCGCTTGAAGGACTTCGGGCTGGGGGCCGACTTCGAGCGCGATGTGGATGGCAAGAAGACCATCGGTCCGGTGCTCGAGGTCGGCATCCCGATCTTCGACACCAACGCCGCACAGATCGCCAAGGCGGGTTCGCTTGCCCGCGCCGCCCTTGCCAGTTACGAGGGCGTCTCGCAACGGGCCGTGCGTGAAGCCCGCGTGGCGTGGATCGAGCTCGACAGCGCCTCGCGGCTCGCTGCGCAGTACCGCTCCACCGTGCTCGCGATCTCGGAACGCAACCTGGCGCTCGCGGAGGCCGCGCTCAAGTCGGGTCAGGCCGACGTGACGGTGCTGCTTGATGCCCAGCGCGAGGTCATCGAGGCTCGGCGCACCATCAACGACCTTGAGCGAGACGCGGTGCTTGCGCACATTGCTCTTGAGCAGACTGTGGGTGGACGCATCACTCCGTGAACCGACGGGTTGCCCCACTCTGTGCCGGGTAACGACACGATTGCATCATGTTTCACCCCGGCTCGCCGCTTTGATACCTCCATGACGGAACGCGCGTTTCGCCAGCCACCCCAAAACGCCGCGGCGGAGACTTCCGCTCGGCCACGGAGCACTCGTATGAATACTCGGAAACTCTCGGTCGGATTCGTCTCCCTCGCCCTCCTCGCCGGCGCGGGTGCATGGGCCTTCGCCCAGCCAGGCCAGCCGCCTCAGCCCGCAGGGAACACGCAGCCCAAAGTTGAGGAGAAGGAAGGCGACGAGGAAGAGATCATCACGCTCGACAAGGCCCCCGAGGCCGTTCGGGCCGCCGCCATCAAGCTGGCGGGCGACGCCAAGAACATCACCAAGGTCATCAAAGAGGAGGATGACGAGGACGTGGTGACGTACGAGGTCGAGTACAACGAGGGGGCGGTCAAGTGCGCCGCGATCTTCTCAACCGCCGGAGACCTGATGGAGACTGAGAAGGCCACGACCGAAGCCAAACTCCCGGCGTCGGTCATTGCCGCGCTCAAGAAGGACTATCCCAAGGCCACGTTCGCCAACCCCTTCACCGTCACCAAGATGTTCTACGAGGTCGAGGTCGTCATCGATGGCAAGAAGCACGAGGTCAAGGTTGATGCCTCGGGCAACATCGAGGACGAGTCCAAGGGCGACGGCGACGAGAAGGGCGACAATCACGAAGAGAATAAGGACAAGAAGGACTGATTCTGTCCCGATGTGCCGTCCGCACGCCTCCACCGCCAACCGCCCCGCCGGGCCGTTGGTGGCTTGCCTCTCGCGATGATCCCCGCGCCCAAGGAAACACGACCGATGCCCCACCCCCCAAACGCACACTCCGCCATCCTCAGCAAACTCCCGGCTCTGACCTTCCTCTTCTGGGTCATGAAGATCGCAGCCACCACGCTGGGGGAGACCGCGGGCGACCTGCTCTCGATGACGATGGGCGTCGGCTACATGTGGAGCACGCTCATCCTCATGTCGGGCTTCGCCGTCGTGCTCGTTGGCCAGCTCGTCGCCAACCGCTACATCCCGTTCCTCTACTGGGCCGTCATCCTCGCCACCAGCACGGCGGGCACCACGATGTCCGACTTTATGAACCGCACCGCGGCGCACGGCGACGGCCCTGGCCTGGGTATCGGCTATGCCACGGGCAGCGCGATCCTCGTCTCGCTGCTGGTGGGCGTGCTAATCGTCTGGCGACTCGTCGAGAAGTCGCTCTCCGTCACCGATGTCCGCTCGCGCCGGGCCGAGGTCTTCTACTGGTCGGCCATCCTCGTCTCTAACACGCTGGGCACCTCTCTGGGCGACTATCTCGCGGACGATTCCGGCTTGGGCTTCGCGGGCGGGGCTGCACTCATCGGCGGCATCATCGCGCTGATCGTCGCGGCCTACCTCGTCGCCAAGCGGTTCAAGGTCGCCAGCCCGACCCTGTACGTGGGTCTCTTCTGGGCTGCCTTCGTCCTCACCCGTCCCTTCGGCGCGACGATGGGCGACGTGCTCACCAAGACCCCCGCGCAGGGCGGCCTGGGCTTCGGCACCATCGGCTCGTCGGCGGTCCTCGCGGCGGTGCTCGTCGCCGTGATCCTGTACACCATGCGGCGGGACGCGCGGGTCCGAGCGACCACCGCGACCGTCGGAAACCCGGTTCCAGGACCGAACTGAGCCCTCCGCACCATACTCGCGAACAATCCCCCGATGCGCATCCTCATCGTCGAAGATTCCGCCGTGCTCCGCGACTCGCTGGCCCAGGGCCTGCGCGAGGCGGGGTACGCCGTGGATGCGGTCGAGGGCGGCAAGCGCGGGCTGATCCACGCCCAGACCACCGACTACGACGTGATCGTGCTGGACTGGATGCTGCCGGAGATGGACGGGCTGACGGTGCTCGCACGCCTGCGCGAGTGGACGCGTGTGAAAAAGCCGGCGCATGGGGGGGCCGCCGTGCTCATGCTCACGGCCAAGGACACGCTCGATGACAAGGTGCGGGGCCTGACCACCGGGGCCGATGATTACCTCGTCAAGCCCTTCGCGTTCAAGGAACTGCTGGCACGCGTGCAGGCCCTGACGCGGCGGCGGCACGGGGAACGATCGCCGGTGCTGCGGATCGGGCCGCTGACCATCGACACGTCGGCGAAGACGGCGCACATGACGTGGGGCAGCGCCGGGGGCGGCGGTGTGAACGTCCCCGTTGACCTGACGCCGCGCGAGTACGGCCTGCTCGAATACCTCGCGGCCCACGCGGGCAAGCCCGTCTCCCGCGCCGAACTCGAAGAGCACCTTTACGACGACCGCTCGCAGGTCTTTTCCAACGCGATCGACTCGGCGGTGGCCGCTCTTCGCGCCAAGCTCGCGGCGGCGGGTGGTGCGGGGTGTGCCGAACTCATCCACACGCGCCGCAAGGTCGGGTACGTGCTCAAAGAGGGCACGCCGTGACCAGCGTCCGTCGTCGCACCGCCGCGCTGGTGGCCGTGAGCATGGCCGTGCTGCTGCTCATCGGCGGCGTGGTGCTGCTGATCGTGCTGCGCCGGGCCATGACCGCGCAGTTCGACGATGCGCTCGTCGCACGGGCGTCCGCGCTCCAAGGGCTCACGCGCTTCGACGGCACCAAGGTCGAGATGGACTACGCTGGCGAGGCGATGCCAAAGTTCGCCCGCTCACCCGCGCAGCGCGGCGACGCCGAGTACTTCGTCGCCTGGGTCCGTGATGGGCAGGGCTGGCGGCCATTGGAGCGCAGCGAGTCTCTCAAGGATGATGCCTGGCCCCCGGCGGCGTCACGCGATGGCCCGGCGGGCGTTCGCAACGTCACGCTCCCCGGCGGCGGAGCGGGCCGCGCCGTGCTCATCGAGTTCTCTCCTGCCAGCGAGCGCGACGAAGAGGGCGAAAAGGGACGCGCCGTCGCAACGGCCGCGCCCGACGCCCACGCGGCTTCCTCGCCCGCCGTCCGCCTCTTGGTCGCGCTGCCACGTGCGCCCCTGGACCGCACGCTCGCCATCGTCGCGTGGTGCATCGCGGGCGTGGGCGCAGCGCTGGCGCTGGCGAGCATCGCCGCGTCGCGCTGGGCGGTCTCGCGCGGGCTCGCCCCGCTGAGCGATCTCTCCCGGGGCGTCGAGGCGATCGGGCCAGAGGCGCTGGGCACACGCTTTGATGCCGGCCATCTGCCCACCGAACTCCGCCCCATCGCCGAGCAACTCAGCGCCCTGCTCGCCCGGCTCGACGAAGCCTTCGAGCGCGAGAAGCGCTTCAGCGCCGCTGCCAGCCACGAACTCCGCACTCCTATCGCCGAACTGCGGATGCTCCTGGAAGTCGCCGCGAGCCAGCCCCGCACCAGCGAACAGTGGTCGCGCACTGCCGAGACGGCCCTGGGTGTCCTGGCTCGCGCCCAAGCCCTGTGCGAGACGCTGCTGCGGCTCGCACGCGCCAGCGCGGCCCGCTCGGAGCCCGATGTACAGGCTTGCAGCGAAGTCGGCCCCATCCTCGCAGACCTAGCCGCCCGCGCGATCGCCTTGCATGGCGGCGATGCCCGGCTGGTGCGGATCGAGTGCGAAGCGGGGCTGCACGCCCGGATCGACGCCGCAACGCTCGCGTCGATTCTCGGCAACCTGATCGACAATGCCCTGCGGCATGGCGCGGCAACGCCGGAGTTCGCCGTCCGCATTGCAGCCCTCGCGGCCGATGGGATGATCCGAATCGAGGTGAGCAATCCCGCTCCCGATCTCGCCGATCAAGACTACGCGCGGCTCTTTGAGCCGTTCTGGCGCAAGGATGCTTCCCGCCACGACCACAACGGTTTCGGCCTGGGACTCGCCGTCGCCCGCACCCTCGCTCGCGCCAGCGGCGGCGTCCTCGCTGCCGACCAGCCAGAGTGTGGCGTCCTGTGTCTTCGGCTGGACCTTCCCGCCGCGATGTAGCCGAGACATCACACGCCGCTGCGATCGACTCCTCGCCAGCAATCGCACGCCATGCGCGATCTCGGCGATGGGCCGGTACGGATACGCGCTCGCGGTCATGAATCCGGTGGCTCCGGTGGTCGTACATACTCCGGGGGAGTATACTTCCGCTCAGGAGACTCGCATGAAGACGACGACAGAGATGACCCAAACGACCACGCTCAGCATCGACGGCATGACCTGCGGGCACTGCGTCCAGGCCGTGACCAAGACTCTCTCAGCGGTGCCGGGCGTCAAGGTCACATCGGTGGCGGTGGGTGCGGCGGTGATCGAATCGGTCGACGGTTGGGCCACGGGCAGGGCCGTGAACGCGCTCGAAGAAGCTGGTTATCCGGCCAAGGCGGTGAGCGATGCGGCGAGCGTGGGATCGCCCGCGTCGGCCAAGAACGGCGGTGGGTGCTGCGGCGGAGCGAGAGCGGTATCGGTGGGCGGCACACCAGGTGCAAAGACTTCGGGTGGGTGCTGTGGGTGAGCAGGTGTCCGAGCAATCGGTGAAGGAGCGATGACGATGGTCAAGGGCAAGTTGAGTAAGGGCGCGTCCGAGCGTACAGCGCGTTTGGCGATGAACGGCGCGGCGTGCGGGTGCAAACCGGGCGAGCGCTCAGTCATGGGACAGACCCGCGACGGGGTGGGGCCAGGAGCCCACGCGGTGGGTGTCGACGCCGCGATCAAAGCGGCGAACCTGAAACACCTGCGGCGGATCGAGGGGCAGGTGCGAGGGATCGCGGCGATGATCGAGGAGGACCGCTACTGCTCCGACATCATCCAGCAGGCCGCGGCGGTGCAGGAATCGCTGCGCTCGGTCGCCAAGAACCTGCTTCGCAATCACCTCACGCACTGCGCCGCCGCGGCGATGCACGAGGATGGTCCCAAGCGGGACGACATGATCGAGGAACTGTTGGAGTTGGTCGCAAAGGTCGCGCGGTAAGCGACCCTTCGGAGGGCTTGGAACAAGGACGCATGAACGACGCACTCGCACACCTGATTGCCCGCTGGAAAGACGACGCGGGCGGAACCTACCGCTCCTGGTTCCTGTGGGACCAGCGGATCAAGAACTTCCGTTCCATCCGCGCGGGGATCGCCGAAGTTGTGCGCGAGATCGATGCGGGCACGTTCGGCAATGTCTACAAGGGGTCATCGCTGGAAACAGTCGTCCACTCGATCGCCGAACAGCGGCAGATCTTCAAGGGGGCCGATCACGCGTTTCTGTGGAAGCCCAAGCTCCGCATCCCCGACATTTATGAGAGCAGCGAGAACCAGCGGGTCTTCGGGCGGTTCTTGCACGCCTGCTCGTGCTGCGATACCGAGGAGGGCGTGGTTCGAGCCATCCGCCAGCTCGCCGAGCGCGGCATCAAGGGCCTCGGCCCGGCCGCGGCCAACATGCTCTACTTTCTCCACCCGACGCTGGTGCCGCCGTTCAACACGGCGATCGTCAAGGGGTACAACGCGCTCACCGGCTCGAAGGTGAAGCTCGGATCATGGGAGGAGTACCTCGCCATGCGCGAGGGTGTGCTTCGGATCAACGTCGAGCACCGGGCGATGCTGAGTAACGACCTCGGAGCCATCGCGGGATTGCTCTTTGACGTTGGGAGCGGCCGGTATTCCGCCCCGCCACGCGAGAATGACGCCGATGCGCTCGCCGCGTGGGAGGCTGACCTCAGGAAAGTACGCGATGAGTCCGCCGCCGCCGTCAAGGCACAGAAGACCGCCGAGCAGGAGGACCGCTCCCACGCGCAGGTGCAGGGCTGGCTCCGCGACCTGGGCCGCTCGCTGGGTTTTGACGTGTGGGTCGCGGCCAACGACCGCAACCGGGCCGTCGCGGGCGGCCGATTGTGCGACGGGTGCGTTGATGCGCTCCCGGCAACCGTCGAAGCCTCCACGGGCGCGGAAGCGATCCGCCTCATCGACGTGCTCTGGCTGGAGCGGGCGGGGAGCAACGGCTCGGCTCTTGACCGAGTGACGGCGGCCTTCGAGGTCGAGCACACCACGAGCATCTACTCGGGCATCGTGAGGATGCTGGATCTCGCGCTGGGCGTGCCGGACCACGCGGGCGTGAAACTCTTCCTGGTCGCGCCCGATGCGCGAGAGGACGATGTACGCCAGCAACTCGCGCGTCCCGCGTTCCGGCGCGTGGCCGATCTGAGCGTGCGGTTCCTTCCCTACGGCGAACTCGAGAAGAACCGAGAGTCGATGGCCCGGTTCGGCACGGGGCTCAAGGCGGTCGAAGCCGTCAGCCGCGTGCTGGCGTGAACGACATCGAATGCGAGGTACACCATGAGTTGCAACTGCGGATGCCATGACGACAAGCCCCCGGCGACGGGATGGCGAAGGTTCGTGCCTCTGATCTTGGGCCTGGTCGTGATCGGCACGCTCATCGCCGGAGTGTTGGTGAAGAACAACGACAAGGCCACGGCCGCAACTGGCTCGGGTGGCAAGCAGACGAGCGCGGCACCACGTCCATGAGTTGACCCCGAGAGTCAAAGGACACCCATGAATCACCCCGAAGACCACCATCCCGGTGGAGATGTTCCATCGACGGACTCTGCGAGCTACCACGCCAACGGCCCAACACCGGCGCCCGCGGGCGCAGAGGCAACGAGGATCGAGCGAGCCGATGTGCCGATCGAAGGCATGACGTGCGCCTCGTGCGCCAACCGGATCGAGAAGCGCCTGGCCAAGCAACCGGGCGTCTCATCGGCGCATGTGAACTTCGCCACCAAAGTGGCCACGGTGAAGTACGACGCGTCTGTGACCGGGCCGGAGCAGCTTGCCAAGGCGGTGGACGACATCGGGTACAAGGCGGTCGTGCCTCCGGCGCGGCACATCACTGTAAATCCTCCGCACGGCCACGCGGGCCACGACCACGCCGCCATGCTGGCCGCGCCGGGTGCCGGAGTGCACGCTGGGCACGCGATGAGCGGCGGCGCTGGGAGCGAAGACCACTCGGCCCACATGAACGTCGGCGAAGTCGAAACGAGACGACTGCTGACCAAGATGATCGTCGGCGCGGTGCTGTCGCTGCCGGTGCTGGTCATCGCCATGTCGCACGGGAAGATCGAGGCGTTCAACGTCCCGTGGATCAACTGGCTCCAGCTCGCGCTCACCACGCCCGTGCTCTTCTGGTGCGGGTGGCAGTTCTTCCGCTCCGCCTGGAAGGGCCTCCGGCACTTCAGCGCGAATATGGACACGCTGGTGGCGATGGGCACCGGCGCAGCGTACATCTATTCGCTCGCGGCGACGATCTGGCCGAAGTTCTTTGCGGGCGTGACTGGACCGGCGTCGCACGCGGCGCAGGCCGCCCAAGCGGGTCACGCAACGGGTGGTTCGATGGGTGGAATGACGATGGTTCCGGTGTACTACGAGGCCGCTGCGGTCATCATCGTCCTGATCCTTCTGGGCAAGTACTTCGAGGCCCGGGCCACGGGGAGAACCACGGCGGCGATCAAGCGGCTCATCGGCCTGCAGCCCAAGACCGCCCGGGTGCTGCGGGACGGCGTCGAGGGCGATGTGCCCATCGAGTCCGTTGTGGTCTACGACCGAGTTCTCGTGCGTCCCGGTGAGAAAGTCCCCGTGGATGGCACGGTCGAGAGCGGCCAGTCGGCGGTCGATGAATCGATGCTGACCGGCGAGAGCGTGCCCGTGGAGAAGAAGGCAGGCGACAGCGTCTTCGGCGCCACGATGAATACGACCGGCGCGCTGCGGCTCCTCGCGACCAAGGTCGGGGCCGACACCGCACTCCAGCAGATCGTGCGGCTCGTGCAGGAGGCCCAGGGGAGCAAGGCCCCCATCGCGCGGCTCGCCGACCGGGTCAGCGGGATCTTTGTACCGATCGTCATCGCCATCGCGGTGGTGACGTTCATCACGTGGTGGTTCGTCTCTCCGGCGGAAACTCGTTTGAGTATGTCGCTGGTGACGGCCGTCTCGGTGCTCATCATCGCCTGCCCGTGTGCGCTGGGGCTCGCGACGCCCACGGCGATCATGGTCGGGACGGGCAAAGGTGCCGAGCATGGCATCCTCATCAAGGGCGGAGAAGCGCTCGAAACCGCCCACAAACTTTCGGCCATCATCCTTGACAAGACCGGCACGCTGACACTTGGAAAACCCACGCTGACCGATGTGCGGGTACTCGCGGGTACCACCGAGCCGGACCTTGTTCGACTGTCCGCATCGGCCGAGCGCCGGAGCGAGCACCCACTCGCGGCCGCCATCGTCAACGGCGCAACCGCTCGGGGCGTGACGCTCGCAGAACCGACCGCGTTCAAGGCGGTCGTGGGTCACGGCATCGAAGCGACGGTCGATGGCCGTGCGATCCTGGTCGGGAAGCGGGCGCTTCTTGCCGAACGCAACATCGACACCTCAGCCCTCGATGACCTCGCACGCGAGTTTGCCGCCGCGGGGAAGACACCCATGTACGTCGCCATCGACGGCAAACCCGCTGGCCTGATCGCCGTGGCCGACACGGTCAAGCCTGAGTCCAAAGCCGCGGTCCAGCAGATGCAGAAGTTGGGTCTGCGGGTAGCGATGATCACCGGCGACAACGCCCTTACGGCCGCGGCGGTCGCCAAGGACGTCGGCATCGCGCCCGACATGGTGTTCGCCGAGGTGCTCCCCGAGCACAAGGCCGATCACGTCAAGAAGCTCCAGTCGCAAGGCCTTGTCGTCGGCATGGTCGGTGACGGCATCAACGACGCTCCTGCGCTCGCGCAGGCCGACGTTGGGCTGGCAATGGGCACCGGCACTGACGTGGCGATCGAGGCTTCCGATATCACGCTCATACGAGGTGACCTGCGATCTGTCCCCGAGGCGATCGCCCTATCGAGGGCGACGATGCGGACGATTCGTCAGAACCTCTTCTGGGCTTTCATTTACAACCTGATCGGCATCCCGGTCGCTGCTGGTGTGCTCTTTCCGCTCACGGGATGGCTGCTATCGCCAATCATCGCGAGTAGTGCAATGGCCTTCAGCAGCGTGAGCGTGGTACTGAACAGTCTTCGATTGCGTTCAACCGCTCGACAGTCAGCTTGATTGGCAGCAATCCTCTCCGCCCGAAGTTCCCAGACCACTCTGGCGATAAGCAAAGCGTGCAGCTCGGAACTCCAACCTCAGTTACCGTTGAGAGTCTTGGTGCAAGACTGAGCCACCCAGTAAGGGTTGCAACCGACAGAGTGTTCCCGCCGGATCAACGCCTCAGCAGGTCCGCGATGATCCGTTCAACTTGACCATCGGAAGGATCCTCGGGGATTGCGCTGAAGTACGGCACGAGCATTTCGCTCTCGCCGTCCGGCCGTGACCGAGCGGTTTCTTGTGACGACTCCAGAAACAGACTCCCGATCTCGAAGTCCCGATCCCAAAGGACGCGGTCGCAGAGCGTTTCAATCAACCGCTCCCAGTGTGTATCGTCGGTGCATCGAGCCGGAGGCATTCCGTCCATCCGCAACGCCGAGCCAGCTCGGCAGAGCAATCCCCGAACGTCGAGGCACTCTTCCTCGCCCTCATCGCTGACCATTAACTCGTCGACCACCATCCGGTGGAGTTGTCGGTAGATGGCGTACATGGCGGCTTCGTTCGCGGCCGTATGCACGGCTATGGGCACGTCGCTCCGGAGCAGGCCATTGGCCACATCCTGAAGGGCGCTCACCCGCTGCCCGAACGAGAGGGTGTCAAAGGCAGGAACGTCGCTCTCATGGTCATCGCGTTGATCGCGGAGTTCGGCAGCAAGCGAACGAAGGCCTTCGAGGAAGACCTCGGCCTCAACACCAGACAGCGTTCGGTTGCCCTCGGGCGTCCGCCACATCGGCGTGATTCCGAGCCAAACTGCCACAAAATCTGCCACAAACTGCCCGGTCGGCTTTTCGGGATAGTGGCACCCGATTCAAAAGAGCCTGGAATCCCAGGCTCAAATCAAAGTGCCCCCCGAAGGACTCGAACCTTCGACCCGCTGATTAAGAGTCAGCTGCTCTACCAACTGAGCTAGGGAGGCGATCACGCCTCGGCGTTGGCCGGGCGGAGTTGGACCGACGAGTATATGGAACCAACTCCGCCGTGTCGAGAGCCAGCCCGCACCAACCCAAACACGACCCTTCCAAAAACCACAATCTCGTTGACACCATCGGACCTCCTCGCTACCCTCCCCTCCCCAATCTCCGGCCGCGCCGGAGTTCGGACCCCGAGGGTGGGCAAGCCCGCGTGGGAACGATGGTGGCCTCCGGCTCTTCCGCCGAGTCCATGATGCCGACTGACCGACAGCCGACCGACAGACAGAAGGATCCTCCGCCATGCAACCGACCCATCGAGTAAGCCCCGGCCGCACCCGTCGTCGTCGCGCCCACCAGGCCATCGAGATGACCGCCCCCACGCTCTGCCCGCTCACCGGCCGTCCCAAGATGCACCACCGCGCTTGCACCGAGTCCGGCTTTGTCCGCCCCGGTCTGGTTGTCCGCGTGCCGAAACTCGGCATCGGCGTCGACAAGGGCTGATCCCGCTCGCCCTGATTTGATTATCGCCCAACGGACCCCCCGGACCCCCCGGACCCCCCAGCCACGGAGCCACCGCCATGCGGATCGCCGTTGATGCGATGGGCGGCGACCACGCGCCCGACGCCATCGTCAAAGGCTGCTTGGAAGCGTTGCCGTTCCTCGCCGCCGAGGACCGGCTGGTGCTCGTCGGCGACGAAGCAATCATCACCGATATCGCGGATGAAAAGGGCATCGATGCCCGTTCCCACCCGCAGATCGAACTGGTCCATTCGACCCAGAACATCGAGATGCACGAATCGCCCGTCGAGGCGGTCCGCGGCAAGCCCGATTCCTCCATCGTGCGCATGTCTCTCCTCGGTTCGTCGCGCAAGACCGCGAGCCCCGTGGACGTTGTCATTTCCGCGGGCAACACCGGCGCGTGCGTCTCCGCCGCCACGATGTACATGAAGCGGCTCCGCGGCGTCCACCGCCCCGGCATCGCCTGCACCATCCCCGCCCTCCACGGGCCGGTGGTCATCAGCGATGTCGGTGCCAACCCGGAACCCCGCGCCAGCCACCTCGCCCAGTACGGCATCATGTCGGCGGTCTACGCCGAGCACGTCCTGGGCATCAAGAACCCCCGCGTGGCCCAGATGAACATCGGCTCCGAAGAGGGCAAGGGCACCGGCATGATCAAGCAGGTGCGCGAACTACTGCTCCGCGTGCCGAACCTCAACTACGTCGGGTTTATTGAAGGGCGAGACCTCTTCGACGGTGCCGCAGACGTGGTCGTGACCGACGGTTTCGTCGGCAACACCATGTTGAAACTCACCGAAGGCCTGTCGAAGAGCCTCTTCAAGGCCATCGTTCACGAGGTGATGCGGGTCGATACCGCTCTGGCCCTTCAGGTCCAGGCCGCCCTCTCCGACCTCATCAAGAAGAACGACTACCACGAGTACGGCGGCGCCCCGCTCCTGGGCGTCAACGGCAACTGCTTCATCTGCCACGGCTCCAGCGAGGCCCGCACCATGAAGGCCGCCGTCCGCGTCGCCCGCGAGCACGTCCTGAAGAACCCCAACGCGGCCATCGAATCCCGGCTGGCCGAGTTGAAGGCCCTAGGATGGGAGGCCGGTAGCGGGGGGGACGACCAGGAGCATCCGTGACCCCCCAGAACGCCAAGACCGCCGCAACGATCATCCGACCCGACGTCCGCCCTCCCGCGGCGGTGCATGTCGGGGTGCGGATCGCCGGCACCGGGCACGCGGTCCCCGAGAAGATCGTCACCAACGACGACCTCGCCAAGATCATGGACACCAGCGACGAGTGGATCGCCCAGCGCACGGGCATCCGCCAGCGCCGCGTGTGCGACCCCGCCAAGGGCGAAGGCCCGGTGACGCTCTCGGCCGAGGCCCTCCGCCGCGCCTTGGTCGACGCCAATATCGATCCCAAAGAACTCGACATGGTCATCCTCGGCTCCGTGACCGGGGAGATGCTCTGCCCCTCCACGGCATGCCGCGTCGCTTCGATGGTCGGGGCCACCCCGGCCGGTGCCTACGACGTGCTCGCGGCCTGCTGCGGCTTTGTCTATGGCATCAACCAGGCCAACGCCCTCATCCGCTCGGGCCAGGCCCGCACCGTCGGCGTCATTGGCTGCGACTGCCTCTTCAGCCACATGGACGTCAACAACCGCGCCGTCGCGGTTCTCTTCGGCGATTCAGCCGGTGCCGCCGTGCTCCGGGCGACGGACGACACGTCGCGGGGCGTCATCGCCTCGGCGATGCACTCCGACGGCTCGCGATGGAGCGACCTCTACATCCCCAACGTCCCCAGCGACCTGCCCGACGGCGTGGACGCCGAGCGAGACAAGATCAAGTTCGGCACCCTGCAGATGCACGGTCGCGAGGTGTACAAGTTCGCCGTGGGGACTTTCACACCGCTCATCGAACAGACGCTTGAGAAGGCAGGTCTGAAGGCCGACGACGTCGCGATGTACGTCTGCCACCAGTCCAACGCCCGTATGCTCGAATCCGCCCGCGAACGCCTCGGCATCCCCGCCGAAAAACTCTACATCAACATCGATCGCTTCGGGAACTGCTCTGCCGGCAGCGTCCCCGTCGCCTTCGATGAACTCCGCAAGATGGGCAAGTGCAACGAGGGCGAACTGGTCATGTTCGTCGCCTTCGGCGGTGGCATGACCTGGTCCAGCAGCCTGTGGCGGATGTAACCGTGGGTGGCCTACCGGTCCCCGGTGGGCTTTTCGCAAGATTTGCCAGCATGTCGATCTCGTACGGTCTCCGCGTGCCATCCGCGCTTCTGTTCTTTGTTCGATGGCCCTCGCTTGCGCTTCGGGTTCGTTCATGGCCGCCGAAAACAAACCCGAAGCGCAAGCGAGGGCCAGTACACGAAGCGTGGTGCGTGCATACTGCAATCGGATTCCGCAAAAGACGGTCCGTCCACGGGCACCGGTGGGACGCCCGAAACGCTGTCGATTCGAATGATCTGCATCACCGGATAAAGCGCATCCGCCCAAAGTCCGGGATCGGAACCCGGTCCCCCAGCATGAACGGCGCGGGGAAGTACACGAAGAACGCCTTCCCCAGCAGCATCTTGCGGTGCACGATGCCCGGCGTATCGTCGATCTCCGCCGCAAGCCACGGGTTGGGGTCGCCCCACATGCGCCCGTCGAACGAGTTGGACGAGTTATCCCCGCAGCAGAAGAACTGGTCCGCCGCGAGCGACGCGGGGCGTGCCTCGTTGGTGGCGCGGAAGGGCTGCCCGCTGCGTGCGGCGGGCTCGTAGTAGACGTCCTTGTCCAGCCCGACGCGTGACAGCGTCACCGCCGAACCCGAGAAGGTCCATTCGACCGCGGGCAGTTTGCCCGCCGCCGTGCCCACCTTGCCGTCTTCGTAGACAAGAGGGCTGCCGAGCCGCGCGATGCCCATCGTGTTGTTCGGGTTCTCCGGCCCGGTGACGTACAGCACCCGCTGCTCGGCGTGCCAGTCGTACTCGTGCGTCACCAGCGCGACGCCATTGACGCGCAGTTCCAACCGCTGGTCGGCATGCCACAGTTCAACATCGGTGAACGCCCCCGGCACAAGCGCCCCCGATGGAAGCGAAGCCTCCCCCAACGTCGTCCACTGGTCCGCCGAGCCGGTCGCCCCGACCGCCACCCCTTCGGCGGTCGGGCGCATCCGCAGGATCGCCTTCCCGCCCTCGATCGCCCCCTGGAACTGATGCCGCCGCGCCGCGATGGTCGCCGTGAGCGAAACCCCGGCCTTTTCAGGGCGAACCCCGGCGCGGACGCGCAGGTCCGAGATCGGCCACTTGTCGCGGCGCACGTTGTCGCCGCGGATGTCGTTGTAGGGCACCCAGTCCCAGATGGGCCACTTCCCCGTGTCCCACGACAGCACCGACGAATCGTCCTTGGTGGTGTAGGTCTGCGTCGAAACGTCCCAGCCCACGCCCACCCAGGGAGATTCGAACAACTTCGACCCGCCCACGTCCTGCTTCGCCACCGGCGGCGTGTACTCGCTGGAAAAAACGATCCGCCACAGCGACGACTGCACGCGGTCGCTCTTGCGTTGGATGGTCCACGGCTTCGTTGTGTCGGGGCTTCCATCGGGCAGGTGCGGGCGGACGAACACGTCGCCGTCGGCCAGCCATACGTCCTCTTTGGGCAGCCCGATCAGCCGCTTGATGTAGTTCAGCGAAGGGTCTTCGGGGTTCTTGAACACCACCACATCAAACCGCTGCGGCTCGAACACCTCGTAGAGCCACTTGTGCACCAGGATGCGGTCGCCCGCCCGTGCCCGCTTGGCCTCGGGCACGGGGGCAAATCCGCTCTGCACCCGGTGGACGCGCCCGCCGTCCCACCCGTTTACGCGGCTGGTCGACATCGGGTCGGTCGAGGTCGGGAAGGGCTGGCCCACCCCGTTGCCCTGCACCGCATACGGGTACTGCCCGCGGTCGTCCATGAAATAGAACGGGTTGACCGTCCACTCATACCCCGACTGCGGGCTGCGGAACAGCATGTGCTGGCCCAGCAGCGTCGGCGCCATCGATCCGGTGGGGATCACGAACGCCTCGACAATGAAACTCTTGGCCACCAGCGCCATCGCCAAAGAGATCACCATCGAGATGACCGTCTCCTTGGCCGGGCTGTCGTGGTAAGGGTTGTGCGGCTTGGGGGCGGCGGGCTCGGTCATGGGAGCGGGGTCGGTCATTCGGGGGGAACAGTAGCGGATTCGCGCCGGTCGATACCTACAGTTGGGACCAAAGCCACAGGGCTTTCAACCCCATGCCAACCCCACGCGACCATTACGAAACCCTCGGCGTCCCGCGATCCGCGGGAGAGGCTGAGATCAAGTCCGCCTACCGAAAACTCGCCCGCGAACTCCACCCCGACCGCAACAAGGCCCCCGACGCCGCCACGAAGTTCAACGAGGTCCAGCAGGCCTACGACGTCCTATCCGACGCCTCAAAGAAGAAGGTCTACGACCAGTACGGCCATTTCCCCCCAGGAAGCCCGGGAAGCCCCGGCGACTTCCGGACCGGTCGCTCCCCGTGGGGCGATGCCGGGGGCGGAGGTGGTCACGGCGGCGGCTTCGACGGTGCCGACATCAGCGACGTCTTCGAGTCCATCTTCGGTGGGATGAACGCTGGGGCCGCCGGAGGCCCGGGAGGGATGGGCGGCGGCGGCTTCGGCGGGTTTGGAAGAGGCACCGGTGCCACCGCCGGGAAGGCCCGCGCCGGGAGGGCCCGCGATGCGGAGAGCACGATCGAGGTCGATTTCACCACCGCAGCCCTGGGCGGCACCCGCGCCATCCGTGTTGGCGACCCGCCCGACAAGGCACGCGATATCGAAGTCACGATTCCCAGAGCCTTCGCCGACGGCGGACGGCTTCGCGTCCGCGGCGCGGGGTTCCCATCTTCACGGGGCGGGCCCCCGGGCGACCTCATCCTCACCGTCCGAGTCGCCAAACACCCCCTGTTCCGGCGCGACGGGCTGAATCTCGAACTCGACCTCCCCATCTCGCTCCCCGAAGCGGCGTTGGGCGCGAAGATCAATGTCCCCACACTGACCGGCCGCGTCGATCTTTCGATCCCGCCGGGCACCAGCAGCGGCCAGCGCCTGCGATTGAAGGGTCTCGGGATCAAGGACGATGCCGGGAACGCCGGGGACCTCTTCGCGGTGGCGAAGATCGTTGCCCCGAAATCGCTTGAACCCGACGAACAGGTCGCCCTTGAGAAGATGGGCAAGCGTCTCGGCTGTGTTCGCGAAGGCCCGATGTGGAAATGACCGCCCTGGGGAGGCCCACCGGTCCACGGTGGGCTTCTTGGGCGATCACGCCGAGCCACGCCGGGGACCGGCGTGATACCCCAAGGCTGAGATCAACCCGTTCGGGTTTTTCTCGGACGATTGATTTCGCAGATTTCACACTTCAGCGCTCGCATTCAGCGCGATGTCTGCTATCTTCCTCCCTCCCTTGCACAGGGGAGCCATTGGGACGGAGTCAGACCCTTCCCGCATTTTGAGAGAGTCAAACCACGCCAAGCGGTGTCATGCCGCGCCGCGCGAACAGGGAGAGAGCCGGATGTTTGAGCAGCACTCGTACCGTTCGGGGACCACGCAGGGAGGCATCGTGACGGCGCTCGCGCTGATTGCGGGTGCCACCACGAGCGCCCAGGCCACCGGGTGCGCCCCGGCCCTCCCGCCCAACGCGATCATCGAGGCCGAACCCAACTGCGGCGTCCCCAACGACGTCTACAACGGCGGCTGCCGATCCCCCATCAACGCGGCCCTCACCGTTCCTCCGAACGCCACCATTGTCGGGACGCTTACCGACGACATCGTCGCGCTCTTCGATACCGACACGTACGAGTTCACCGTCGCCGCTCCGGGCGGGAACGTCACGGTGCAGGCCTGGGCCTCATTCCCCGTTTACGCGGTGATCGACGACCTGAACTGCTCGACCCCGCTGCTCGCCGTCGGGCTGAGCGACGGCTGCAACCCCGCGACCGCGACGATCCTGGCGCTCCCTCCCGGCAAGCACCGGATGATGGTCACCTCGTCGCCCGGCATCCTGCCCTGCGGCTCGGGTTACACCGCCACCATCAAAACCTGCCCTTGCCCCGGCGACCTCAATGGCGACTGCATCATCAATACCCCTGACCTCGTGACGTTCCTCGGACGTTTCGGCAAGACCGACCAGGCCCCGTATTCGTTGGGCGACCTGAACAACGACCGCAAGATCGACACGGCGGACCTCGTGACGTTCCTGGGCCGCTTCGGGTGCGACGGGCGCTAAACCGTCAATCGATTCTTCACTGCGGAGGCGCGGAGTACGCGGAGGGCCAGACTTCAAGAGATCTTTCTTCTCCGCGTTCTCCGCGTCTCCGCGGTGAACCCGCTCTGGGATTGCCACTAAACTCGCCCCATGTTCGGCTCCCACCTCAGCGTCGCCGGCGGCATGGTCAACGCCGTCGACGAGGCCACCAAACTCGGCTTCGACACCGTACAGGTGTTCACCAAGAACCAGCGCCAGTGGGCCGCGCCGCCTCTCAAGGATTCCGATGTCCGTGCGTGGCTCGACGGGCTGAAAGCCCACGGGTGGCAGTCGCGTACGGTGTCCCACGCGACGTACCTGATGAACTGCGCCAGCCCCGACCCGGACCTCTGGAAAAAGAGCGCCGAGATGCTGGGCGAGGAACTCGAACGCTGCGCGGCCCTTTCGATCCCCTACCTCGTCGCCCATCCGGGATCGCACCTGGGTGAGGGGGTGGAAGCCGGGGCCGAGCGCATCGCCAAAGCCTGCGCGACCGTCTTTTCCAAGGGCGTCGGCGGCAAGGTGATGCTCTGCCTTGAAAACACCGCCGGCGGCGGGGCCACCCTGGGACGCACCTTCGAAGATCTCGCTCTCATCAAGCGACTCATTGATGACGCCTCGCAGGGCGACAGCAAGGGGCGCGTGGGCTACTGCTTCGACACCTGCCACGCCCTCGCCGCAGGCTACGACCTCGCCCTCACGCCCGACGGCGTAAGCAAGAAACGCACCATCGCGGAAGGCGAGAAGGCAGGTTCCGCGGTGCTCGACGAGTTCGACCGCGTGTGCGGCCTCAAGCACCTGAAGGTCGTCCACCTCAACGATTCAAAGGGGAAGCGCGGTAGCCACTTGGACAGGCACCAGCACATCGGGCACGGCGAAGTCTCTCTTGGGGCGTTCCGGGCCGTGGTCTGCCGGAAGGGGCTGGAGGACGTGCCGATGATCCTCGAAACGCCCAAGGAAAATGACGAGAAAGGGCGGCCGTGGGACGGGGTCAATCTGGCCAAACTGCGCTCGCTGATGAAGTGAGCACGGGGGGGCAACCTGCCGGAATTGTTGATGTTTCCAGCCCGAAGCGCTACGGTGTCGATGATCCGGGACGGGTTTCGTTCGTGCCAAGGTGGTGGGCTCTCCGAGCCGGCATCCCGTCTCCGCGCTCGAATACGCATCCCCCCGCGCCTGCCGGCACCGAACCCGACACGGCCCGCCAACGTCAAAGCCTCACGATCCGCGCCTTGGAGTCCTTGAATGCCGACGCAACGTCCCAACTCTGCTTCCTCACTGATGCTCGCGGCGTGCGTCGCCCTCAGCGGTGCCTCGGCCGGACTTTCCGGCTGCGCGTGGTTCGACGGCAAGAAGAAGGCCACCGCCAACCGCCCCGCCGACATTGAGACGGTCCCCGAAGAACCCGCCCCAAGCACCAAGCGCGCCAGCAAGGCCACGCCCTCGGGCGATCTCGTGAAACGCGCCGAGCAGGCCAAGGCCGAGGGTGACAGCGACGAGGCCATCCGCCTCCTCGCCGCGGCCATCGAGCGCAACCCTACGCTGACGGTCGCCCACATCGAGATCGGCGACCTGTACCTCGAGCAGCGCGACCCCGCCCGCGCTGAGAAGCACTTCGGCACCGCCGCCCAGCAGCAGCCCAACAACTTTGATGCCCAGTTCAAGCACGGCTACGCCCTGCAACTGCTCAATCGGTTGGGCGACGCCGTGCGGGCGTATCTCCGCGCTCTCTCGATCCAGCCCGACGATTACCAGGCCAATCAGAACCTCGCGACGGCGTACCTGCAACTGGCCGAGCCATCTGCCGCGCTGCCCTACGCCGAGCGGGCCGTGGCCCTGAAGCCCAGCAGCGGCGCGGCTCACGCAAACCTCGGGTCGGTCCTCACCTCGGTCGACCGCCACGAAGAGGCGGTGCGCGAGTACCGCGCCGCGGCGGAACTGATGGACCTCACGCCGCAACTCTTGTTGAATCTCTCAGAGAGCCTGGGCAAACTCAACCGTCACGAGGAAATGGCCGCGACGCTGGACCAGTTGGTGCAGACGAACCCGAGCGCCCAATCGCTGGAACGGCTGGGCTATGCGAGGTTCAAACTCCGTCAGTTCCCCGCCGCCCGCGAGGCGTTCCAGCGTGCCGTGGCGATCGATCAGGGCCACTTCCCCGCGCTCAACGGCCTGGGCGTGTGCCTGCTGAACGAGTACCTCGCGAGCCAGAAAACCAACGAGGACGCGAGGCGTGACGCGCTGAAACTGTTGCGCCAGAGCCTGCGGTACAACAAGAGCCAGCCGAAGATCGTGGAACTGGTGAATCGGTACGAGTGACGCGCTGCGATGCTCAGGACAAAGCCCTCGGCCCTCTGAACCCCAGCACCGTCAGGCTCACGCCCACCACCACCAGCGTCGAGCCTTCGTGCCCCACGACACCCAGCCCCAGCGGCACAACACCCAGCAGCGCCAGCGTGCCAAGAACCAGGATCACGCCCACGGCGATCGTCAGATTGGCGATCATCGTCGAGCGCACCCGGTGCGCCAGCGCAAATGCCCAGGGGATGCGGCTCAGGTCGTCGTTCATCACCACCACGTCGGCGGCTTCCAACGCCGCCCCGGCCCCGATGCCGCCCATCGCCAGGCCCACATCAGCCACGGCCAGCGCCGGGGCGTCGTTGACGCCGTCGCCCACGATTGCCAAGGAGCCTGCGCCCTCCAGCGTCTTGAGTTCCCGCAGCCGTTCCACTTTCTGCTCGGGGAGCAGTTCGGCGTAGACCACTTCGATGCCTACCTCGTTGGCTACCTTTTCCGCGATGACGCGGTGGTCGCCCGTCAGCATGGCGACGCGGTGAATCCCCGCATCACGCAGTCGCGCCACCAGTGCCGCAGCGCCGGGGCGCGGCTGGTCGGCCAGGCTGAGAACCAGCGCCGCGTGCTCCGTGGCGCTCACGGCGATCAGTGCCCCGCCGGCCCGCGCTTCGTCCACCGCCGCCTTCGCTTGCTTCCGCAGCGCGTCGGGCAGTCGGTCACACGCCCACTCGAAGCGGCCGATCCGCACGCGTTCGCCACCGGCGGCGACGGCTTCAAGCCCCATGCCCGGCACGTTCCGCACGTCGGAAACCTCGCCCAATGCGATGTTCGTGCATTCCGCCCACTTCACGACGGCCTGTGCCAGCGGGTGCGTTGAGTGTGTCTCCACCGCCGCCGCGAGGCCGGCCAGCGTGTGTTCATCCCCGCCGAACGCGCGTGCAGACGTCACCGTGATGTGCCCGAGCGTGAGTGTTCCCGTTTTGTCCAACGCGACGGTGCGAACGCCCGCCAGCCGTTCCAGCGCGTCGCCGCCCTTGATGAGCAGGCCCGACCGGGCTGCCCGCGAAAGCCCGCACAGCGTGACCGTCGGCGTCGCGATCACCAGCGCACACGGGCTGGCCACGATGAGGAACGTGATCGCCCGATAGATCGCCGCGGCCCACGGCTGCTCTGCGCCGAAGCGCAGCCACAGCAACGCCGCGATCGCCAGCGCGAACACCGTGATCGTGTACGGCGTCGAAAGCCGGTCGATCAACCGCTGCGCCGGGGGCTTTCGCTCCTGCGCTTCGATGACCATCGCCAGCACCCGCTTCAGGCTCGATTCCCCGACGCCACGGGTCACCTTTGCTTCGATCGATCCGGACTGATTCACCGTCCCGGCGAACACACCGTCGCCCACCACTACCGCCCGCGGCAGGCTCTCGCCCGTCAGTGTGCTGGTGTCCACCTCGCTCTGGCCCGATGTCACCACGCAATCGGCGGGCACCGTCTCGCCCGGACGCACCAGCACCATATCGCCCGGCACCAGGGATTCCGCCGCCCGAGCAACCCACTGGCCCGTTGTCGAGTCCTTCACCATCGCGCGCGAGGGCATGAGTTTGGTCAGCCTCGAAACCGCGTCCTTGGCCTTCGCCAACGCCCTGTGTTCCAAGGCGCCCGCCAGCGTGAACATGAACAGCAGCAGTGCCCCTTCGCCGGGGTGCCCGATCCACGCCGCCAGCCCGGCGCCGACGATCATGAGGACATCGATGTCGAGCCTGAAGTTGCGGACCGAGGTCCACGCGGCGTGCCCGCCGTAGACGCTGCCCAGCCCAAGACTCGTCCACGTCAGCACAGCGCTGGCCGTCACGTCCGAACCCACCCACGTCACGACCTGTGACGCCAACAGCGTTGCCCCGGCGAGCACCGCGATCACCAGCCGCGGGTCTTTCCACGGCGCAACCACCTCGTGACCTGGGGGCTGTTGGGATGGGGGCTTTACTGGTGCGGCGTGATCGTCCATGCGGGGTGATCACAATACGCCACCTGCCGGCACTTGTGTGGGAAATGATCGGGTGAGAATGGGTGTCAACTTGGGCGTTCCACGGAACGCATTCGGCGCAGCGGACGTACATTGAGGGTCACACACTCCAAAGGAGTCCGAGTCATGCCGCGCGCTTTCCGTTCATCATTCTTCAAGTGGTTCGTCGGGGCCTTGGCCCTCTTTCTCGCCGTCGGGGTCTCGGCCCCCCGTGCGATGGCCCAGGATGGCGGCGGCGAAACCCCGCCGCAGGTCGATCCCAACTCCCCCGTCCAACGCGTCAAGGATGCGGGTGACAATACCGTGCAGTTCATCGAGGACGCGGCCGACGCGGCGGAAAGCCGACTGTTTGGCCTTGTTGGCAAGCCGTCCCGCACGGTTCGTCAGGAAGCCGAACGGAGCATCAAGGGCATCAACGAACTGGCCAAGCGGGGCAACCGTCAACTCGACGGCCTGAGCCGCCAATTCTTGGCCGATCTCAAACGCGCCAAGGCCAGCAAGGCGAAGGTGGACGAGTTGAAGGCCGCCGTGACGGCCGCCCGCAACGCGGTCAAGGCCGCCCAGAACACGGCGCTGGCCGATATCCGCGCCCAGCGCGACCGCACCCTGTCCGGCGATGTTTCAAACCCGAATCCGCCGCAATCCGGGCCCGGCGGATCTCCCGATGCTGTTCCGGCGGGGACTAGGGTTGTATCCTGATCGCGTTCTTTGGAGCCACGGGAGCTCCTTTATTCGTTTTCTTCCGGCCCATTTTCTCGTGGAGGCCCCATGACCGCCGCCAAGCGCCTGTCCCTGCTCTCTCTTCTCGCGTGTCTGATGATGCTGGCCCTTCAGCCCGCCGCGGATGCCGCACGCCGACTTTCTGATGAGGAAGTCTCGGCCAAGTGCGTGACCAACATGACGACGCTGTTCAACAAGAACCGGACCAAGATCATCGGCTTCGGCGAGGGCGCGGTGGTCAAGATCAACGCCCTCCAGGCACGCAGCACCTCGGCGGCGACCATCACCAAGGCCGCCAACACCGCCCGGGTCAATATCGCCAAGGCGCTCACGGCGGCCAACAAGGCTCTCGAAGCCGAGGCGCTCAGGGGTGTCCGCGAACTCAACAAGCGCAACGCGTCGTCCAATCTGATCGACGACATCAACCGCTCGAAGAACGAGCGACTCACGGCCCTGCAGGGCGTGGCGGATGAGTGCTACGCCGCGATCAACACCGCCCTCGCCGACTGAGCCGACCGAACCCGCGACAAGCCGACAACACAACGCCAAAGAAAACACCCGCCGATCGGCGGGTGTTTTTCGTTTGGCATGGCTTTCGATTGACCGGCTCTTACTGAGGCTGGTGGGGCACCGCGAAGTAGGGGAAGGCGTCGAGGAAGGGCTTGTCGTTTGCGTTCACGCCGTCGCCGGTGAAGGGGCTGGGCTGGTTGAAGATGAAGAAGAGTTCGGTGTCGATGACGTCGTCCTGCGGGCGGCGGCCGTTGGGGAAGCCCGGGGCGTTGTCGAGGTTGAGTTTCAGGGTGTCGGGCATGGCGACGCTGGCCAGGATGGCCTTGTTCTGGGCGTTGGTGCCGTAGGCGTCGATGGACGCGGAGATCTCCGCGCCGAAATCGCGGATGTCCTTGTTGGGGGTGATGATGTTGAACTTGTCGCGGTTCTTCTTGGCGATGAAGGCGGTGGCGATGGCGGGGTTGCCCATGCGCTCGATCTGCTGCCAGGCGCCGGTGGCGGTCTCGAGTTTCCCGCTGCTGGAACGCCGGACTGTGTTGAGCCGGCGGTCAGTAGCGCCGTAGACCTGGAACTGCTTCAGGCCGCCGGTGAGCGTCTGGAGCGGGACTTCCAGAACCAGGATCGAGACGTTGGTGCCCGCGAAGGCGTCGCGCCCGGAGAAGGTGCCGGTGTTGTTGCGGAAGCGGTTGAAGCCGGTGAGGTCGAAGAAGAAGGGGTCGTCGCGCAGGCCGGCGAACGCGGTGATGCCGGTCGGCGAGGTGGTGATGGTCGGGGCCGGGGCCACGGCGGCGAACGAGGGGAGCGAGACCGGGGCGGTGAAATCGTCCGTCTTTCCGGGGAAGTCCACCGTCATCGTCTGGGCGCCGTTCTCGATGTGCGAGAAGGTCACGGCGATGGAGCGGTCGCTCTTCCCGTCGTTGTTGAAATCGATCTCGAAGCGGTAGCGGACCGCCTCCGAGAAGTTCGAGTTCGTGTTCTGGTTCGGGTTGGTCAGCGGGTTCACCGTCATCGCCAGCACGATCCGGGTCGCGTCGGCGGGGTTCGGGAACGCGTAGACGTCGTTGATGTCTGCGGCGGGGTCTTCGGTGATCAGCGGCGCCTCCTTGTGGTCGGCGGCGAACGAGATCGAGGCCCCGGCGAGGAGGGCGAGCAGGCCAGCGGAACGGATCAGGGAACGATTCATGACAGTCTCCATGGTTGAGCGGCGTTGAAGAGGCGTGGACAGCATCAGCCCGAGTGCCGCGAGCATCGTCAGCGTACACGACTTCCGGGTGATCGGACACGCCAACCCGCGAAAGCGGGTGTTTGTCTTCCGCCCGCGGGAGCGCCGCGGTTTTTGCTGGTGGATTTCAGCCGTGGTAGGCGTTGCCGCGCGCGGTCGAGTTACTTGCCCTGTAGCGTTGCGACGCCGTTCGTGAGGGCTTTGGCCGGGTCAGGGCGCGCCAGCCACGCTCGGGCTGTCGCGTCGTCGCGGAGGTTCGCATCGAGGAACGCCGTGGTGACGCACTTCATCGCCATGTCCGTCGCCTTTCGAAGGTTGGGCGGGTCAAAAGCGTTGCCGCCAAAGGACGAGTGCTTGGCCCCTTCGATCCACAGCAGGTGCTTGTTCCCCAAGGCCTTGGAGAACTCAAAGCAGTGACGGCGCGATTCCGGCGTCTCGTCCGACACCGGCGTCACGTCCTCCGACCCCGTCACCGCAAGCATCGGCAGCGCCACCGACGACCACGACTCCTTGTTCATCCCCGCCCGCCCGACGCCCTGCGGCGAGATGGGCATGAACGCTTTGATCCGCGCATCGGCGAACGATCTCGCCCCCACCAGGCGGCCGCCCATCCTGACCCCCGCGATCATCTGCGTGGTGAACGCCCCGGCGGAATGACCGGCCATGCAGATGTGTTCGCGGTCGATCAGCCCTTTACCGGCGCGATCGCGGAGCGCCGGCACGCGGGACTCGATCTCGCCGAGCCGGTCAAGGATCAGCACGATGTCCTTGACGCGTCCCACGGGGTCCACCTGGCGCACCCCGGCGGCCAGGAAGGACTCACGGGTGATCTTCTCGCCCTTGGCACGCCGGAGTCTTACCGAGTCTTCGTGCGTGGGATGGATTACAACGTAGCCGTGGCCGGCCCAGTGCTCGCTGAGTGTGGCGAAGGCGTCGGACGAGCCGCCCATGCCGTGGGAGAAGATGATCAGGGGGTGCTTTTCTTGAGAGTTTTTCGCGATAGCGTGCGGCTTGGGTGCCCGCACGAGGATCGGGAGTTCCTTGACCCGGTCTTTGTCGTGGAGGGTGAGTTCGATGGTCTCCACGTCAAACGGGCCGCGTTCAAGTTTGTACGGCGCGGCGGGAGCGTCCGCGGCCGCTCGCGCCGGCATTGGCACGGGGTCGGGGCGCGCGTCCGTCTGCCCCAGCGCCGAAAGTGCGTGAGCAAGGAGCAGAGCGAAAAAGAGTGTGACCGCGGGCATGGTGGTTCTCCGCGTGCCGAACGAGCAAGGGTGGGGGGGGATTGCCGGGCCGCGGGGGAGTGTGGGGGCAAAGAAAAACCCACACCAGGTGGTGTGGGCGGCGGGTGCTGATAATGGGTGCATTCTCGGGCGTCTGGAGAGAGGCGTACGTCCAAAGGTCCGGCTCGATGCCTCGATGCCTCGATGCCTCGATGCCTCCTGCCTCGATGCCTTCCGCCGTGGGGTCAATCCTCAGGCACGTGCGCCCCGGTCACGACCTTGCGGAACTCGGCCCGCAGTTTCTTCGTGATCGGGCCTTCCGAGCCCGAGCCGATCTTGCGGTCGCCCACCTGTGTGACGGCGATCATCTCGGCGGCGGTGCCGGTGAGGAAGACCTCGTCGGCGTTGTAGACGTCCTCGATCTTGAGCCGCTTCTCGACGCACTTGACGCCGCCGGCGTTGCAGAGTTGCGTCATGACGAACTCGCGGGTGATGCCGTCGAGCATGCCGACTTCGAGCGGGCTGGTGAGCACCTCGCCGTTCTTGACGATGAAGAGGTTGTCGCCGGTGCACTCGCCGACGTAGCCGTCGAGCGAGAGCATGATGGCCTCGTGGCAGCCCGCGTCGATGGCCTCGACCTTGGCCAGGATATTGTTCAGGTAGTTCAGGCTCTTGAGGGTGGGGTCGAGGCACTCGGTGGGCGTCTTGGGACGCTTGGCGACGACGACCTTCATACCTTTTTCGTACATCTCTGCGGGGTAGAGCGTGATCTGGTCGGCGATGACGACCATGCTCGGCTTGGGGCACTTGCGCGGGTCGAGACCCAGCGTGCCGACGCCGCGGGAGAAGATCAGGCGGATGTAGCCGTCCGAGAGGTTGTTGGCGCTGATGCACTCGCGCATGACGCGGGTGCATTCGTGGCGGTCCCAGGGCATCTCCATGCGCAGCCGGTCGGCGTTGCGGTAGATCCGGTCCATGTGACGCCCGCACTTAAAGATCTTGCCCTGGTAGACGCGGATGCCCTCGAAGCAGCCGTCGCCGTAGAGGAACCCGTGATCGAACACGCTGACGCACGCCTGCGCCTTGGGGAGCAGTTTCCCGTCGATCCAGATGTACGGACGCTCGGCGTCGCTCAGCGAATGCTTGGCGGCCGGGGCGGGCTTGGTGGCAACGGGCGCGGTCGTCATGGGGAAACTCCAAAGAGAGGCCCCCGGTCGCCCCCGTGGTCATCACGGCGGGCGGGCAGGGGCGGTCCGAGGGGGAGTATAGAGGCGTACGAAACCGGGCGGATTGCAGCGGGAAGGCTCTGGGATCAGACGCTGCGGAGGCGCTCCGGGTTCTGTGAGGTGTGGAAGACCTTCAGAATCTCGACCGTATCGCCCATAACGCGGTAGACCAGGCGGTAGTGCCGAAAGCCGATGACGACCTGCCATCGGATTGCGAACAGCCGCGGCTCGCTCAGTTCCAGCAACGGTGCTTTCTGCGGGGCGAACAGCAAACCGTTGACGGTCACAAAGACGGCCTCAACGAAGCGGGCGGCCGCGTCGGGGCTGCGCGATCGAAGATACTCCACATGCTGATACAGGTCCGCGTCCGCTTGCGGCGTGATTTCGAATCTCATGCCGCAGACCGACCCGTATCGGCCCCCCGCTCACGGGCGAACCGGCGCAGACGCTCCCAGTACGCGTCATCCATGGGAATGGAAGGCCCGGACTCGATGGACGCGATGAGTTCCTTCTCGAGTTGGCGTCGTTCCTCCCGCGTGAAGTCGGCGGCGATCAGGGACTCCAGATACTCGGCGGCGTCGGTAAAGCCGTGCACCGACATGCGATCGCGGATGACCCCCATTGCCTCTTCGGACAGGTGGATGTCATGGCCTCTTCCGGGTTCCATGAGAAATCGTAGGCGAGGATCACGCCCGAAGTTCCGCCCCCACGGCACCCTTCAGCGCCGACACCGCCGCCGCTACCTGCGGATCGACCTCTTCGTGGCGCAGCGTCCGGGAACCGTCGCGGAACGCCAGGCGGAGCGTGAGCGACTTCTTGCCGGGGCCGAGTTTCTTGGGGTCGCGGTAGACGCCGACGAAGCGCCGGGCTTCGAGGCGGTCGAGGTTTGCGCCAGCGATGATCTCGTCGATTTTCGCCCACGCGACGGTCTCATCGACGACCACGCTGAGATCACGCTCAATGCCCGGGAACGCCGGGAGCGGGCTGACGCGGGTGGTGCCGGGGTACACATCGATGAGCACGCCCAGCCACAGTTCCGCCACGCAGCAACGCTCGTCCAGGCCCCACTGGCGTTCGGCAACGCGTGAGGTGAGCGCGAGGTATCCCACGGGGTTGCCGTTGAATTTCACGCCGGCGCACGTTGCGGCGTCTGTGCCCGCGAACGGGGCGGGCATCGGCTCGAAAGTCACCTTCGCGGAGGCCCGTCCAAGCGCATTCACGATCTGTTCGATGGTGCCGCGCACGGCTCGGACGGCCCGCTGGCTTGTCTCTGCGTCGTTGCCCGCGTCGATCAACAGACCCACGTGGCGCTGTTCCTTCGTCTGGCGGCCCGCGGCCTTCCCGTCGTCGGTCTCGGCGAACACCGCGCCGATCTCGAACAGCCGCACGCCGCCGCCGATCGGCGATTCGCCTGCGGCCGGGCGGACCAGCGCGTCCTGATTCGCCCGGCGGACCGTCAGGAGGCTCGGGATGATGCTCGGGCGCAGGTAGGGTGTGCCCGGCCGGCGTGCCTCGTCCACCTTCAGCGTACGAAGGCCCTCGGGCACGAACATCTCCGCGTGCTCACGGGGGGTGAACGAGAAGGTAACTGTTTCGAAATAGCCCTGCCCCGTGAGTGTGCGGGCCACCGCCGCCGTGGCCTTCTCGCGGTTCGACCACGCCAGCGGCTGGTTCATGTCGAGGCGGACGGCGATGGTGTCCGAGATGGTGAACTGGTCGAGGCCGTGGAGACGGGCGACCTCTTCGATGATGTCCACCTCGCGGAGGAGGTCGGGGCGGTGGTGGGGGATGGTGCAGGTCCAAACGGCTCGGCTTTCTGACGATCCCGACTCTTGCAGAGCGATGCCGATGCTGCCCAGCAGGCGCTTCACTTCGCCGTCGTCGACGCGCTTGCCCAGCAGGTGCTCGAGCCTGGCTGCGCGAAGAAACACGGTGCGCTTCGCGGGTTCGCCGGAACCCACATCGATCATCCCGTCGCACAGTTCGCCGCCAGCGACTTCGAGGATGAGCCGGGCCGCGCGGGCCGAGGCCCATTCCAGATCGCCCGCCGCGACGATGCGTTCGAAGCGGTGCGAGGCGTCGGTGCGGATGTCGAGACGGCGCGCCGCACGACGAACCGCCACGGGGTCCCACGTCGCCATCTCCAGCAGCACGTCGGTGGTCTTCTCGGTGACGCCAGTTTCCAGCCCGCCGATGACCCCCGCGAGCGAGACGGCCCGCTCGGCGTCGGCCACGACGATGTCCGTCGACTTCAGCGCGTGTGATCGTTTGTCGAGGGCGACGAGCGTCTCGCCTTCCTTCGCGGGGCGCACCACGAGGCGATTACCACGCAGGGTGTTGAGGTCGAACGTGTGGCTGGGGTGGCCGATTTCGTGCAGCACGAAGTTCGAAACGTCCACGACATTGTTGATCGAGCGCTGTCCGACGCTCTCGAGCGCGTTCACGAGCCATGCGGGGGAAGGGCCGACCTTGACATTGCGGATGACGCGGACCGTGAATCGCGGGCACGCCGAGCCGGCTTCATTGACGACACGGGTCACGTCGGCGGCTCGGGGCTTGCCGGGCGTGGCCGGCAACGCGCAGTCGGGCGATCGGAGTTTCCGACCGGTCGTCGCCGCCAACTCGCGTGCCAGCCCCAGGTGGCACAGGCAATCGCCGCGGTTGGACGTCACCTCGACGTCCATGAGGGTGTCCGGTCCCTCGGCGGTCTGCTTGTCCTCACGCGATTCCAGCGGGAACGAGTGCGCAATCAGTTTCGCCTCGGCCTCGTCGGCACCGAGGTTCGAGGGGTCCAGAAGACGGTTGAGCCAACGGAGACTGGTGAGCATGGGGGGAGAGGATATGCGGTACGTCCGGGCCGGAAGCAGACCGCCCAAGCATGAAAACAACCTCCTACCCTTGCCCCCATGCCCGCTCCGGACCACCAATCCGCTGTCCCCACGCTGATCCTCGGCATTGACCTCGGAACGACCAACTCTCTGGTCGCGGTGTGTGACCCCGCCCGCGGCGGAGCCCGCGTCCTCACCGACGATCACGGCCGCGCCCTGCTCCCCAGCGTCGTCCGCTTCGCGGAGAACGGCCGCGTCGAGGCGGTCGGCTTCGACGCCCGCGAACACGCGCCGGCCTTCCCGCGCCGCACCATCTCAAGCATCAAGCGTCTCATGGGCCGCTCGCGCCGCGACGCCGAGAAGGACATCGGCTTTCTTTCTTACGAGGTCGTCGAAGGCCCCAACCAGACCGCGCGCGTTTCGATCTCGGCCTCCGATACGGGCACGCTCACAACCATCTCGCCGCAGGAAGTCTCCGCCGCGATCCTGCGTGAACTCAAGCACCGAGCCGAACGCTCTCTCGGCGTCCCCGTTTCGAAGGCCGTCGTCACCGTCCCGGCGTACTTCGACGACGCCCAGCGCCAGGCCACGCGAGACGCCGGACGCCTGGCCGGGCTCGACGTTGTCCGCATCGTCAACGAGCCCACCGCCGCCGCGCTCGCCTATGGGATCGGCCTCCGCACACGCACCGCCGAGACCATCGCCGTCTACGACCTCGGCGGGGGGACGTTCGACATCTCCATCCTCCGGGTCACGCCGGCCGAGCCTGGCTCTGGCAGCGCTGGCGCCGATTTCTTCGAGGTTCTCTCCACCGCCGGCGACACCCACCTCGGCGGCGACGACGCCGACCACATGATCGTCGATTGGCTGCTCAGTGTGACCGGGCTGGCCCGCGACCAACTCACCCCGGGAGACAACCAGCAACTCAAGCACGCCGCCGAAGCCGCGAAGATCGCGCTCTCCACGGCCGATACCACACCGATCAATCTCACGCTCTCCACCGGCCCGCTCTCGCGCACGCTCGCGCGATCCGAGTTCGAGTCGCTCATCACGCCATGGGTGGAGCGCACACTCACCGCCTGCCGCCGCGCTCTCCGCGACGCCAAGCGCGCGCCCGCCGAGATCGACCGCGTGGTGATGGTCGGCGGTTCGACGCGTGTCCCGCTGGTGCAGCGCCGCGTCGCCGAACTCTTCGGCAAAGAGCCGTACACGGCCCTCAACCCCGACGAGGTTGTCGCGCTCGGCGCCAGCGTCCAGGCCGCCGTCCTCTCTGGCGGCGTCAAGGACATGCTCCTCCTCGATGTCATCCCCCTCAGCCTGGGCATCGAGACCGTCGGCGGCGCGGTGGCCAAACTCATTGTCCGCAACTCCACCGTCCCGGCACGCGCCCTAGAGATGTTCTCCACCAGCATCGACGGCCAGACCTCCATCAAACTCCACGTTCTGCAGGGCGAACGCGAGATGGCAGCCGACTGCCGATCTCTCGGCGAGTTCCATCTACGCGGCGTGCCCCCCATGCCCGCCGGCATCCCACAGGTGCAGGTCGAGTTCCTTGTCGATTCCTCCGGTGTGCTCAACGTCTCCGCCGTGGAACGGCGAAGCGGCACGAAGGCGACCCTCCAGGTGGTCCCGGCGCACGGCCTCTCGCGAGAAGAGGTTGACCGCATGGAGGCCGAAAGCCTGCGTCATGCCCGCGAGGACATGACGCGCCACCGTGTTGTTGATCTGGTGGTCAACAGCCGGTTGGACCTGAAGTGGATCAACGATCGGTTATTGAAGATGGGGCAACTGCTGGAGCCTGCGTACCGAGCCGAACTCGAGGCCGCCGCCGCCGCGCTGGCAGACCTCGCGAACCGTGCGGACGCCGATTGGACCAGCGTTGATGCCAACGCGTTTTACAAGGCCAAAGAACACCTCGACCGCACCAGCATGCGCATGCACGAGGTGAGCATCGCCGATTCGCTCAGGCGCGATTGATGAATGGAACCCGGAGCGCCAGCCACGGGCTTCCTTCTCACCATGCCGCGCAGCCGCGCCGCTACGATCCTGCATGAAGCCCACCAAAACCCGCAACACGCTCCCCGCCGCCGTCCGCACCAAGGTGTGCTCCCTCCTGAACGCCCGCCTTGCCGACGCCGTGGACCTTTCCAGCCAGTGCAAGCAGGCGCATTGGAATGTCAAGGGCCCATCGTTCATCGCGTTGCACGAACTCTTCGATGATGTCTACGAGGAGGTTGTGAAGGGGGTGGACGACATCGCCGAGCGCATCGTTCAACTCGGCGGCGTCGCCGAGGGCACCGCCCGCGCCGCCGCGAAGGCTTCCAACCTCAAAGAGTTCCCCCGCACCGCTCTGTCCGGCGATGAGGCCTGCGAAGCCCTCGCCGACCGTCTTGCCGCGTTCGGCACACTCGTACGCGACGCCATCGAAACCGCGGACAAGGCCGGCGACCCCGGCACCGCCGACCTTTTCACCGGCGTCTCCCGCGCCACGGACAAGATGTTGTGGTTCGTCGAGTCTCACTTGCAGAAGTAAGCGGTCGGGGATCAGTTATCGGGTGCCGGGGTACGGCGTCCCCGCCGTGCCCCGCTCAGGCGCACGGGGTGCCGCGAAACGCGCATCGCGCGCCGCCCCCTTCACGGCCTGAAAATCCGCATCAACTTCTTCTGCATCTCCGTCAGGTCGGCCCGCACGTACACCGCGTTGACCTCCAGCCAGCCGCACATCACGTACGGCTGCGTGCTCATGTAGTCCCGCAGCGCCGCGTCGGCCCCGCGTGAGTTGTCCTCGAGCAGCAGCACCTTCGGGCGGTGCTTGTGCAGGTCGAACCCCTGCAGCAGCGGCAGTTCGCCGCCTTCCACGTCGATCGAAGCCACGTCGATCTCGTCCGTGCCACCGGTCGCGACGGGAGGGTTGTCCTTCAAAAGGTCGTCCATCGTGGTCAGCGGCACAGTCACCACCGTTTTCGGAGCCTCCTTGGTGCCGCTGAGGTGCTGGGCTGTCGTGGTGTGGTACGACAGCATCCCGCCGTACTGGTCCGCGGTGACGGTGAACGACGTTTCACCCGTCGAGCCGCGCCGCGAGAGCGCCGCGTTGACCACGCGCGAGTTGGCACGTCGCGCCTTGCACTCGGCGGCCCGGTCGGGGATCGCCTCGATCAGCAGCCCCTTCCACCCCATCGCTTCGAGCGCGTAGGTCACAGAGTAGTTGTACCCGTCGAACGCGCCGACCTCGATGAAGAACCCGTCGGGCTTGCCGTCGAAAAGGTCGTAGATCAGGAGGTCCTCGCCGAACTGGGCGCGGAACTCGATCGGCATGGCCGGCTTGCGCCCCAGGTCGGCCAGCCGCTGGCGGGCCTCCATCGCGTACACCTTCTGGCGCGTGCGCGTCATGGTGTGGTACAGCATCGCCATCGCCTGGCGCACCTGCTGGAAGGCGGCTTCGATGGACATGCCCTGTTGCTGGGCGGCGGACGGAGCGGTTCTGTTCGGGGGTGCCATGGGAGGCAAGGGTATAGCGTTCGATCCTCTTCAGCGGTGGGGCAGGCTTCCAGCCTGCCATCCCTGAGGTTGAAGGCAGGCTGGAAGCCTGCCCCACCGTGATTTCTGCTTCGCCGCTCTGAGACCCCCCATGACCATCCCTCTGATCAGCGTCCTGCTCCAGTCCATCTCTTCCCTCGCCATCGCCGGCGGGTTCATCTTCGCCGCGATCCAACTGCGCCAGACCCGCAACGCCCAGCACGTGGCGAACTTCAGCCGCTTGGTCGAGATGCAGATGTCGCTGCGGCGCATCCGCGTGGAGCACCCCGAACTGGCGTCGGTCCACACCCACGACATCGCCGACCTGCCCACGGAGCGCGACATCCAGGACTACTTCCTGAACCTCATGCAGTTGAGCCTCTTTGAGATCGCTTGGTACGCCCACCGCCAGGGCCAACTCAGCGACGACTACTTCGCTTCATGGGAACACCGCATGCACGCCCTGTGCACCGAGGCGTCGTTCCAGAAGATGATGGCCAAACCGGGCATGAAGATCATGCACGACGACTTCCATGCTTATCTGCAGGCCATGATGGCCCGCAATCTCGCTGCACAAAGGCTGGCGAACTGAGCATGGACGAACGCTGGCACTACCCCCGCGGATGGAACCGCCGGTGGACTTCCTTCAGCCGAGGCTGGTCCACCCGCGTGTACACCTGCGTGGTGGTGATATTTGCATGTCCCAGCAGTTCCTGAACCACCCGCAGGTCGGCCCCGCCCACCAACAGGTGTGTGGCGAAGGTGTGGCGCATCACGTGGGGGTGGATGTCCCGCAACCCCGCCGCCTTGGCGTGCTTGGTCACGATCTGCCAGACCGCCACCCGCTCCAGCGGCCGGCCCGTCCTTGAAAGGAAGATTCGGTCCAGGTCGCGCCCGTCGGGCTTCAGCAGTCTCGGTCGGCACGTCGCGAGGTACTCCAGCACCGCCTCCTCCGCCGGCTTCCCGTACGGCACCAGCCGCTGCTTATCCCCCTTGCCGTTGACCTTGAGGACGCCCAGCGACGACAGCATGTCCGCCCGGGCCAGGGTACAGACCTCACTGGCCCGCAGGCCGCAGGCGTACATGGTCTCGAGCATGGCCCGGTCGCGGGTCCAGATCGGGACGGGGTCGCGCTCGGTCGCCTCGGCCTTCATCAGGTCCGGTGCCGCCAGGAGAGCCTGGATCGACGTCTTGGACATGATGTCGGGCAGACGCTGCCACTGGGTGGGGCGTTCCAGCAGGTCGGCGGGGTTCTGTTCCCGACGTGTCTCCGAGCAGTGCCAGCGGAAGAACATCCGGATCGTGGCCAGGTGCCGTGCGATGCTCGTGGAGGCCAGCCGCTTCTCGGTGCGCAGGCGGGTGATGTGCCCGATCAGGTCCGCCGTGGTCGCCGAGGGGAGGTCGGAGACGCCGTGCTCGATGAGGTCGATGGCCAGGTCGCGCAGGTCCCGCTCGTAGGCGGCCAGCGTGTTGGCGCTGAGGCCGCACTCGATCCGCAGGAAGGCGAGGAAACGGTCGGTCGGGTTGGCGTGGGCCAGTGCGGGCATGTGGCGGGGGTGACTCATCGACGCTCTGTCGCCGTCGGGGAGATACCTGAATGACACCCTCAGAACGCACGCTTTCTCGGACCTTGGGCGGCGATTTCCGCCCCTCGACCGTCGTTCTCGGACGCTGGCACGCCGCTTGATCTCTGGGTTGGTCAACCAACGGAGGATGCCGTGCAAGCCATCGAACCTCGAACCAGTCCCAATATCTCTTCTGACGCGTCGAACGCGTTGTTTGCAGGGCATTCGTGTTCATCACCCCTGTTGGCGCATGCCGACTTCGGCACCGCGTGCGTCGGAACCCGCCTGCTCAATCTTGCGCGGGCCGCCGCCGCGATGCACATGGCGCAATCTCTGCGCCACGCCGCCGCAGCCCGCACCTCAATCATCCAACCCACGGGAGCCTGACCCATGCAGTACGGCATGTACATCTCGGCCTCGGCCGTCTCCGCCGCCATGGCCCGTCAGGACGTCATCTCCAACAACCTCGCCAACGTCAACACCATCGGGTTCCGCCCCGATTCGCTCGACCTTCGTCAGCGAGACGCCGTGGCGAAAGAAGACAGTCTCCCGTTTATCCCCTCCAACAAACTCCTCGAACGCCTCGGCGGCGGCGTGTTCCCCATGGGCACCCGCGTTGGCACCGGTCAGGGCCCGCTGCAGGAAACCCGCAACGAACTCGATCTGGCGCTCGAGGGCGACGGTTTCTTTGTCACCCGATCGCCCCACGGCCCATCGGGCGAGGGCGACGACGGCACCCGCCTCACCCGCGACGGGCGCATGACCACCCGGCCCGACGGTGCGCTCGTCCTGGCCGCCACCGGAACCCCCATGCTCTCGGACTCCGGTTCGGAAATCCGCATCAACCTCGGTTCCGGCGAGCGCGTCCACATCGACGCCTACGGCGTCGTCCACCAGGGCAAGAACGAACTGGGCAAACTCGCAGTCGCCAATGTCGCCCAGCCTTCGAGGCTGGTGAAGGAAGGCGAGAACCTTCTGCGCCCGTATGAACAGCCGCTGATCGACGGCACCGCCCACATCCGCTCTGGGCACATCGAGATGTCCAGCGTCGACGCCATCAAAGCGATGATCGGCGTCACCAGCGCGTCCAACGCCGCTTCAGGCGGCCTCACCATGATCTCCTACTACAGCGACATGATGAGCCGGGCCATCTCATCGCTGGGCCGCGTGGCGTAAGTCCTCAGCCTTCCCGCGGCGTATCCCTCCCCCGCTGGAACACCGTTTGCGTAGCCCCACCCCATGGCCATTGTCTCCCTCCATTCCGCCGCCTCGGGCCTTTCGGCCCTGAACACCCAACTCGACGTCATCGCCAACAACCTGGCGAACGTCAATACGCAGGGATTCAAGGCCTCGCGCGTCAACTTCCAGGACCTCCTCTACCAGGAAAAGGCAGCGCCCGGCACCGAGAACGCCGGCGGCGACATGCGCCCGCTCGGCGAGTACGTCGGCCTGGGCGTCAAGGTCTCGGGCACCCAACTCGACCTCAAGCAAGGCTCGCTCCTCCGCAGCGACAACTCCCTCGACGTCGCCATCGACGACAACGGCGGCGAATCGCGCAGTTATTTCCGCGTCCGCGTCGAACCCGACCGCGCGCCCAACGGCGTCGCCTTCACCCGCGCCGGCAACTTCACCCGTAATCGCGACGGCGACCTCGTCCTCGCCAGCGACACCGGCCGCCGACTCGACCCGCCCGTCAATATCCCCTCCGACGCCATCTCGATCTCCATCGGCACCGACGGACAGGTTTCGTACACCTCGGCCAACAACCCCGAGCCGCAGATCGCCGGCCAGATCACGCTCGCGGGGTTCATCAACCCCGCAGGCCTCAAGCAGGTCGGCGAAAACCTCTTCATCGAGACCGGCGCCAGCGGCCCCGCCGTCGACGGCAACCCGGGGGAGGGCGGTCTGGGCATTCTCCGCAGCGGACTGCTGGAGTCCAGCAATGTCGACCCCACCCGAGAACTGGTCGAACTCATCCGTACCCAGCGGGCCTTCGAGATGAACAGCAACGTCATCCGAGCGGCGGACGAAACCCTCCGCGCCGTCGCCCAACTCCGCAGGTAATCCCGCAACAGGCTGATCGAAACGAAGATGCACGCAATCCACCGGATCAACCCGTTCCGCCGCCTCCGCGCCGTGCTCGTCGGGGTGGCGCTGCTTGCATCGCCCGTCACCGCCGCGGCGGGAACGGTCACGCTCCTGTCGAGCGCAACACTCGACGCGGCGCGTGCCGTGACGCTCGCCGACATCGCCGACCTGGCGGGCGACGATGCCCGCTCGGCCGCCGCCGCACCGATCCTCTCGGCGGAGGATTTCAGCAAACGGTTGGGGAAGGGCGGCTTCGCCTCCGTCACGCTCGCCGAAGTCCGCTCCGCCCTCGCCCGCGCGGGGGCGAACACGTCCCGGCTCGCGATCAACGGCGATTCATGCGATGTCCGCGTTCTGTCGGGCAATCAGGCCCCGGCCGCAAAGACAGCACCGCCAGCGCCGGTCGCCGCCGCCCCCGAACTCGTCTCCTCCCTGCTCGATGACCGCAGGACCCCGCCCATCAAGGCCGCCGTGGCGACCGCGCTCGCGTCTTTCCTCGATGTCGCCGACGACCACCTCCGCCTCACCTTCGAGCCGCGCGACGCGGGCTTCTTGGCCGAAGCGACCAACGGCCGCTCCATCCTCGCCCGTCCGCTGAACACGAACCCCGCGTCCGGCAGCGTCATCGTCGAGGTGCGCCTCGTCAAGGACGGCAAAGAATCGGTGCTGAACACGCTGAACGTCAAGGCCGAGGTGCTGAACGAGGTGCTCCGGCTCGCCCGCGACCTGCCACGCCGGGCCGTTGTCACGCACACCGACATCGAAAACGCCGAGCAGTGGGTGTCCCCCGGCGTCGCCCGAGCGTCGTCCTCGCTCACGCCGGAGGCCGCGATCGGCCAGACCACCCGTTCCCGGCTCGAATCGGGCACGGTGCTCTCGCCCGAGATGCTCGCCCCCGCCGTGGTGGTCAAGCGCAACGACAACATCGACGTGTGGATCTACCAGGGCAACCTCGCGATCAAGGCCCGCGCCACGGCCCTGAAAGACGGCGCGGTCGGCGACACCATCCCCGCCCGCCTCGATCGCCAACGCGCCACATTTCAAGTCAGGCTCGAAGGCGAACGCCGGGGCGTCGTCGCCACCCCCGTCGGGGGCTGAGCGGGGGTGGTAGGTCGGCACGCGGTGCCGACTTCTCGAGACGGATGTTGAACTCGATCCTCGCTCGTGGAGTCACCATGGAACGCCTTTTGCGGAAGCCCCTCACCATGCAACGCCCCCTCGCCGTCGCCATGATCGCTTCCGCCGCGCAGAGCCTGTTCGCGCAAAGCCTCTATGAGCGCCCGGTCGCCGCCCCACCCTCGCGCGCCCAAGCCGCTCACGGTGCCGCGCTGGGCAACGCGAAGCCCGCGCAGCCCGTCAGCCCCGACGCGCCGATGCCGATGCAAACTCCGGACGGCCCTGTCGACGGCAATGCGGCCGACGCCACGACCGGACCCGCCCCGACCGCCGTCCCCGGCTCCACCGCCGCGCCCGCCGCTGCGACGATGATGCGCACGCCACGCCGCGCTGGCCGCACGCCCACCCTCGCCGACATCAGCCTTTACGCCATCGACGCCCCCGCTGCGAGAGAGTTCGCCGAGAATGATCTGCTCACAATCATCATCTCCGAGCGCAGCAAAACAGAGCGCAACCAGAAACTTGACTCGAAGAAGGACTACAAACTCGACGCCAGCGTCTCGGCGTGGATCGACCTCCTGCAACTGCTCGAGGCCCGCGTCAAGCCCGACGGCAACGCGGCATCGGAACTCCCCTCCGTCGGCGCCAGCCTCAAGAACGACTTCAAGGGCGACGGCAAGTACAACCGCGAGGACAAACTCACCGACCGCATCCAGGCCCGGGTGGTTGAGGTGAAGCCCAACGGCACGCTGCTCATCGAGGCTCGCCGGAGCATCAAGACCGACAAAGAAGTGCAGGAAGTCGTCCTCAGCGGCCTGTGCCGCAGCGAGGACATCACCGACGCGAACACGGTGCAGTCCAACCAGATGTACGACCTGTCGCTGAACGTGCAGAACGCGGGCGAGGTGAAGAATGTCGGCGAAAAAGGCCTGATCCCGAAGGTGCTCGACACGCTGTTCAACTTCTGAGCCTGTCGTCCGATTCGATATGGGTGGCCCGCCGGTCCTCGGCGGGCGTTGAGCCGCCAGAGCTCCGCCACGCCGCTCGTTGCCACCTTTGGGCTCCCGGGCATATACTGTCGCCACTGCTGCGGGTGTAGTTCAGCGGTAGAACGTCAGCTTCCCAAGCTGAATGTCGTCGGTTCGATCCCGATCACCCGCTTTCCAGGCCCCCGGCGTCGCTGCTTCGGTCCTTGTCGGGAGCTTCGCCAGGCCGGACGGCGTCGCGCCCTAACAAGACGGGGATTCACCGAGGCGAACTTTCGCCAGACGAGGCGGTGAAGGAAAGCGTCGTGGGTTGGCACAGGTGAACCGAGGACGCTGTCGCGCGGCGAGCGAGAGGCGAGTGCAGCCCGGCGAAGGGGCCGCAGGTAGTATCGCAACCTCGAGCGAACACTCCCGTGCAAACCGGCCAAAAGTATGCAGGCGATTCGCTTCATCCTCTCCGTCGTGGCGCTCACGTGCATGTTCGGCATCGCGCTGGACCTTGTGACGGCCCATGTCTGGGTCGATTACATCACGGTTCACCACCCCAAGGTCGTGGAGTCGAAGTCGCCCGTGGTCATGGCCCTGGTGTGGGGCGTCGGTGCCTCGTGGTGGTTCGGCGCCATCGCCGCGGCCATTCTGTGGTGGTTCAACCGACGTCGGCCCAATCCTGCACCTGCCGGAACACTGATCCGATGGACCGCACGCGCGCTCGCCGTGCTGTGGCTCGTGATGATGGCCGTCCTCGGCGGCATCTACGCGCTGATCGGATTCCTGCCGGTGGAGACGCGCCGTCCGACCTTTGACATCGACCGCCGCGCCATGTCGGTTGCGCTGACGCACCAGACCGAGTATGTGCTGGGGGCGCTTGTCCTCATCGTGTTGATGATCCTCGTGGCGCGCCGGTCCCGAATGTCCGCGACGACGGCGACACCCGCCCCGCGGGTCAAAGCCGGATAAGCGCGTGCGATCGGTCCCAGGCCGGCTGAGCGTTGCACCAGCGATCGAGATGCGAATTTCGATCGGTTCGGGCTTACCAGCGACCGACCGGGAACACCTGATTCCAGTCGCCTTTCATATCGACAATCGTCCACCCCTTGGCCGCGGCCTCGTCGAGGCCCTTGTCGAGCCTCGTCAGGCCGGGCTGGCGGTCGTAGGCCCATTCGCGTGCGGCGTCGGCATGGTGAACGTACAGGCAGAAGCGGGGGCCGCTGCCCGCCCCGGTCCACTGGAGCATCTGCAGGTCGCCATCGGAGTTCCCGAACGCCGCGATGGGGCGGCGGCCGATGTGGGCGTTGATCGCGACGGGCTTCCCCCCTTTGTCGTCGTTGAACTGGAGTTCGGGCATTTTGACGAGCACCGGCGTGCCGTCGCGCATCTCGAACACCGTCTTGAGCGTGCTGCCGATGACCTGCTCGGGCGGGATGCCGTAGACCTTCTCCGCGAAGGTGCGCATGAACTCGATACCGCCGCCCGAGACGATGTAGGTCTTGAACCCGTTGGCTCGCAGGTACGCAAGTACTTCGAGCATGGGCTGGTAGACCATCTCCGTGTAGGGCCGCCCCGTCGTGGGGTGGCGTGCCGTGGCGATCCAGTCGCTCACGACCTTGTTGAACTCGTCGGTGGTCAGCCCCGCGTGCGTGGCCATGGCCGCCTCGATCAGCCCGTGCTCGCCGTTTTTGAAAAGGGCGTTGCTGTCACCTTTGAGGATGGAGGCGAAGGGCTCCCGATCCTTCCACTCCGGGTGCTGGGGTGCCAGGGCCTTGATGCGGTCGATGACGTACGCCGCTTGGAAAGGCATGGGCTGTTCGGCCCACAGCGTGCCGTCGTTATCGAAGGTGGCGATGCGCTCCGCCGCCGGCACGAAGTCAGGCGAGCCTTCTTTCGTCACCTTCTCGACGAACGCGACGATGGACTTCTTGGCCGGGCCGTCGTTCCAAGAGGGGAGCGGGTCGGCCGCGTGCGCGATCGTGGCGACCAGGGTCAGCATCATCGCCAGCACGCCGACGCGAACGGTGAATCGGGATGGGATCATCATGATGAACTCCGACCCCGGAGTCGTTGATTGAAAGAGCCGCCCCCACGGGTTGGGGGGGCGGCCTGAAAAGTCGCGCTCCGTCAATTTTCGAGCGGCGTCGCAGGACGGCGGACTTCGACGCCTCTTCGATTTGCTTCCATTCCCTTCCAAGACGCCGGTTCAAGGAACGGACGACTCAACTCGGTCATCGGCGTGGCGATGAGCGGACGATCTGGGAGGCGATGGACGGGATCACCTGCCGCCGCCCTGGGGGTTCGAGACCGCCTCCATCACGCGCTCGAGGTTGAAACTCCCGGGCTTCTGGCGCGGGGGGAACTCTCTGAAACTCTGGAGCCATTGACCCACGTACGCGCCCGCGGGCGCAATCATGAACATGCGCTCCATGTAAAAACGCTGGTACCCCATGGCGTTCTCGTGTTCAGCACGCTCGAAGGGGTCCATGCGGAGGTTTGTCAGCAGGGGCGCACGAAGTTCAACGAAGGGCTGCTGCCAGACCTTCAGCCCCTCGGCTTCCTGCGCCAGGAACGTGACCTTCCAGTTGCCGTAGCGGAGGGCGGCGACGCTGCCGTCGTCGGTCCAGTAAATGAACTCATTGCGCGGCCAGGCGGACTGCCCGCGCAAGGCGGGGGCGAGGTCGTAGCCGTCGAGGTGAACCTTGCAGGTCATGTCACCAATCTTCCGGCCCTTGAGGAGATCTTCCTTGGCAGTGGGATCGCCTGCGGCGGTGACGAAGGTCATCAGCATGTCCTCGTGCGAGCCGATGTCGTTGATGACGGTGCCGGGCTTGATGGTGCCGGGCCAGCGGATCGCGCAAGGGACGCGGTAGCCGCCTTCCCAGTTGGTGTTCTTCTCGCCGCGGAACATGGTGGTCCCGCCGTCGGGCCAGGTGAATGACTCGGCGCCGTTGTCGGTCGAGTACATGACGATGGTGTTGTCCTCAAGGCCGAGGGCCTTGAGTTTGTCCAAGACCTGCCCGACGTGCCCGTCGTGCTCGACCATGCCGTCGGCGTAGATGCCCAGACCCGTCTTGCCCTCGGACTCCGCCTTCAGGTGGGTGAAGACGTGCATGCGGGTGGAGTTCCACCACAGGAAGAAGGGTTTGTTGGCCTTGGCGGCGCGGTCCATGAAGTCCAGGGCCTTGACAGTGACTTCCTCGTCGATGGTTTCCATGCGCTTGCGGGTCAGCGGGCCGGTGTCCGTGATCTTGCCGCCCGCGAAACTGTGGATGACACCGCGCGGGCCGAACTTCTTCTTGAAATCGGGGTTCTTGGGGTAGTCGGGGTTCTCGGGTTCCTCCTCGGCGTTGAGGTGGTAGAGATTGCCGAAGAACTCGTCAAAGCCGTGAGCGGTGGGCAGCATCTCATCTCGATCACCGAGATGGTTCTTTCCGAACTGTCCCGTCATGTACCCCTGCGCCCGGAGGAGCGTGGCGATCGTCGGGTCTTCCTTGGTCATCCCCTCCGGCGCGCCGGGCAACCCGACTTTGGTCAGGCCCGTGCGGATGGGGGACTGGCCGGTGATGAACGCCGCTCGCCCGGCGGTGCAGGACTGGCCGCCGTACCAATCGGTGAACAGCGCGCCTTCCTTGGCGATGCGGTCAATGTTGGGCGTGCGGTAGCCCATCATGCCCATGTTGTACGCAGAGATGTTGAACTGGCCGATGTCATCGCCCCAGATGACCAGGATGTTGGGCTTCTTCGCCGCTTGGGCCAGCGCCATAGAGGGAGTGATGCCCAGCACCATGAGCAGCGCAAGCACCGCGAAACGGAGGGATCGGAGTGGACTTTGATGCATCGGGGGAATCTCCAGTTGGTGGGTGGCGGGGTCTTTGATGGACGCGCGTGAAGGGTCAAGGGTCACGGTTTGTCTTCTTTGGGTTGCGGCGTGTCCGCAACCGGGACGGGGAGGGCGGCCTTTGGGGCAGCGGGTGCAGCGGCGGGGGCTGGCCCTGCCTCGGCCGACATCACACAGCGGAATCCCAGGTGCATCAGACCCGTGTCCGGCGGGCACGCCATGCGGGCGCTCGGGCGGTAACTCGCGCAGTAACTGTCGTTGCACAGGAACGACCCGCCCCGATGCACGCGGCTCTCGGTCGCGTGCGGGTTGCGGGGGTCGAGCGAGCGATCGGGGCCCTTCGGGTTGTCGATCACCACCGTCGGACCGCCCGCAGCGAGCACCTGCCGCGCGTAGGTGTCCGGGCGGTACAGGTCGGAACACCACTCCCAGACGTTCCCGGCCATGTCGTACAGACCATAGCCGTTGGGAGGGAACGACTTCACGGGAGAAGCCCCACGGAATCCGTCCTCCCCGGTGTTCGCATCCGGGAAGTGTCCCTGCCACGTGTTGCACCGCTTGGGGTCAACCGGCTCATTGCCCCACACGTTGACCTTGCGTTCCAGACCGCCCCGGGCCGCGAACTCCCACTCCGCCTCGGTCGGCAAACGTTTCCCGGCCCAGCGGCAGTACGCCACGGCGTCCTCCCAAGCGACATGAACCACCGGGAAGTGCTCCCGCCCCTCGATGCTGCTGCCGGGGCCTTCAGGGGTGCGCCAGCACGCGCCGGTCGTCCATGACCACCATTGGCTGACGTCGTCGGTGGGCACCGGGTGCTTCGGCGGCGTGAACACGAGAGAGCCTGGTTGCAGCATCTCATCCGGCGGCCTGGGAGTCCCCGGCGGACATTGGGCGGCGATCTGCTCCCACACCACCTGCCTCTCCGCCACCGTGCGGTAGCCGGTTTCCTTCACGAACCTCGCGAACTGTTCGTTCGTCACCTCGGTCATGTCCATCCAGAAACCACCTACTCGCACGCGGTGAAGCGGCGCTTCATCGGGACGCGCCAGCGGATCGGTGGAGCCCATCGTGAACTCGCCGCCCGGAACCCACACCATGTTCTCAGGCGCGGAGCCGGGCTTGGAAGTGCTCTCGTTCGGGTGCACTGAATCAACGGGCGTACCGGCGGCGCTGTTTGGTGCGCTACGCACCGGCATGGACGGCGAGCAGCACGCCTGACCGCAACACACGCCGGCGGCCGCCAGCAACGCGGCGCACGCCATAGCGTGCGCAACCAGTCGGCGGCCATAACGAACCGAGGTCTCCCGCCGATCGTCTTTGTTCGCAAACAGATCGGCCATTGTCGCGACTCCTTCAGTCAGATCAAGGTCAGAACTTCAAACCGAGCCCCAGGATGAAGCCGTGCTGCACCACGTCCCACGTGAACCCGTCGCGACCCGACCCGTCCTGGTAGTCCCAGCCGATGGCGCGGTAGCCCGCGGTCACGCTGGCGGGGAGGTTGAAGAGCGCGAAGTCATACCCCACCACGGCGGTGGCGGACCACGTGAAGTCCGACGCGGCACCGAATCCACCCACGTCGCCGTTCACCGCGATGTGCCACCGCTCCGCGAACGGGACCACCGCCTTCGCACCGATGATGGGGTCAAGCCAGTCCCTGCTCGCGGACCGGTCCCCCGAACCGGACGGGCTGAGCGTGAGTTCCAGGTCGTTGTACCGGCCGCCAGCGTACAGATCGATGGTGGTGTCGCGGCGGCCGCCAGCGGCGTCGCCGTGCGGCTCGCAATCCACGACCCGGTACATCAGGCCGAAATCCAGAACAGTCTGCTCAAACTCGATGTCCACCTTCCCCACACCCTCCGGGCCTTGGACATCTTCAACCCCGAGTTTGGAGTACAGGCCGTCCACGAACCCGCCGATCCGACCGCAACCAAGTTCGAGGCGCCCCGAGAAAGCAAAGATCGAGTCCGAGGCTTCGAGGATGTCACCAAAACTGGCGGAAGCATCAACCTTGACGCCGCGGGCGCCGATATCGCCCTCAATCCCAAGGACCCACACCCACGTGTTGAGTTCGGTACGCCAACGGTCTGCCTCTTTGAAAACGAGCGGCTGACTTGACGCGTGCTCTTCGGGCTGACCAGAGGTCCAGTCCTCCGCACCCTCTGTCCCTCCCGGATTCCCCGGCGTCGCAGACTGCAGAAGTGCCGTCGACAAAAATGCTGCGGTGAACCACATGCGTGTCACGCTACATGTTCCAACGAAACCCCGCAAGGGCTCGCGGACGAAACGCCGGATCGACCGTTTCAGAACCCTCTTTGGGGTGGTGACGCATCAACGAGTCGCACCAGCGGCGGTGAAATCGCCACACGGGCGGCAGGCGTGTGGGTCGCTCTCCGCCGACAGACCCCGCATTCCGAATGAACGGCTCTCTCTCGGATCGCACCTTGCTCAGTGCTCCTTTCACAGAATCTGAACACACTCAATGAGAACGTACCCCGCATCCAGTTCCGGTCGCTGCGATCGATGTCCGCGTCGCGATGAGTGAACAATCCAGAGACTCGCCACCTGCATGCGGCGGCAGAGCGCTCGACCTCACGGCGGGCCTGCGCGTTCGTGGTCACACGCCCGGCTCCCTCGGTCCGACCATGGCATCCAGCAGCGGCGTGGGCGTCGTCGCCGCCCCGTGGACGAACACGTTCATGCCGCGGCGGATCAAGCGCACCGCGTCTTCGACCGAGTTCGCGCGAATATCCGTGTTTCTCCATCACCCCACGACCTGGCGGCGATCGGGCGAAGACCATCGCGGAATCTACGGTTTCCCCGTCCGTCTGCACCGCCGAAACTCAGTCTCACCCCTCGTCATCTCCCCGGCACCCGTCCGTGCCCGACTCGACCCGCGACCCCGCCGTGATATCATCCGCCATGCCCACCAAAGACCCCCACGGCCCGGAGCGGTACCCGCAAGGCATCACTCCCGCGGTACCGAAGCGCACCGGCGCCGGATCACCCGGGGGCACCCCTCCGGCGGGCGCCGGGGGCATTCCCGGCGGCGCGGCCGACGAGTCCTTTGAAGAGGAAGGCTCGTACTCCTCGCCCCTGCTCGCCGCCGCCGCACGCACCAGCGTCGATACCGAGTTCTATTCCCCCGTACCCGACGGCTACCGCTTCGGGCGGCACAAGTACCTTGTTGTCCTGGGAACCGTCATCAGCGGCCTGGGCAAGGGCATCTTCGCCTCCAGCCTCGCCAAACTGCTCAAAGACAAAGGCCTCTCCATCGCCCCCATGAAGATGGAGGGCTACCTCAACATCGACGCCGGCACGCTGAACCCCTTCCGCCACGGCGAGGTCTTCGTCCTCGACGACGGCACCGAGTGCGACATGGACCTGGGCACCTACGAGCGCATGCTCGACCAGAACCTGTCCAAGCGAAACTTCGTCACCAGCGGGCAGATTTTCCGCGAGATCCTCGACCGCGAGCGCCACGGCGGCTACCTCGGCCGCGACGTCCAGATGATCCCCCACGTCACCGGCGACGTGAAGCGCCGCCTCCGCGAACTCGCCATGCACGGCGACGGCCAACGCCCCGCCGACGTCGTCTTCGTCGAAGTCGGCGGCACCGTCGGCGACTACGAGAACGGCTTCTACATCGAGGCCCTCCGCGAACTCGCCTTTGAAGAAGGCCCCGGCGCGGTCTGCTTCGTCGCGCTCACCTACATCGTCGAACCGGGCTCGCTCGGCGAACAGAAGTCCAAGGCCGCACAACTCGGCATCAAGCGCGTAATGGAAGCGGGCATCCAGCCCCACATCATCGCCTGCCGCAGCGCCCGCCCGTGTACGAGCACCGTGCTGCAGAAGATCGCGATGTTCACCAACGTCTCGCAGAAGCGCGTCTTCAGCATGCACGACCGCAAGAGCGTCTACGAAATCCCCGACGCCATGCGCCAGGAAGGCCTCGACCGCGAGGTCCTCAGCATCCTCGGCCTGCACGAACGCGTCGACCTCGCCCAGGAAGACCGGCACCGCGACCGCTGGATGACCTACGTCCGCAAGATGTCCGTGCCGCGTCCGCGCTCCGTGACCATCGGCATCACCGGCAAGTACGCCGGCCTCCGCGACGCCTACGCCTCCATCGATAAAGCCGTCGAGCACTGTTCGACGCACCTCGCCTGCGATGTCGAACTCGACTGGATCAGCGCCACCGACGTCACCGACGACAACGCCAAGAGCCTGCTGGGCCACCTCGACGCCGTCATCGTCCCAGGCGGCTTCGGCGCCCGCGGCGTCGAAGGCAAAATCTCCTGCGTCCGCTACTGCCGCGAGTCCAAACTGCCATACCTTGGCATCTGCCTGGGCTTCCAGGTCGCCGTCATCGAGTTCGCCCGCAACGTGATGGGCCTCAAAGACGCCAACAGCACCGAGTTCGACGCCCACTGCCCCCAGCCCGTCATCAGCGAACTCCCCGACCAAAAACGCATCGAAAAACTCGGCGGCTCGATGCGCCTGGGCGGCCAGATGGTCCAGATCACCTCCGGCACGCTCGCCTACGAGTTGTACCGCAACCGCGAATCCATCCGCGAACGCTTCCGCCACCGCTACGAAGTCGACCCCGGCTACGTCGAACGCCTCGAAGCCGCCGGCCTGATCTTCAGCGGCAAGCACCCCGTCCACCCCATCATGCAGGTGCTCGAACTCCCCCGCACCGTGGCCGACGCGAGGCACGCGGGCGACAAGCCGCCGCAGACGCACCCCTTCTTCCTGGCGGGTCAGTTCCACCCGGAACTGACGGGGCGGCCGCTGCGTCCCCAGCCCATGTTCATGGGCCTGGTCGCCGCGGCGATCAAGCGGAAGTTCCCCGAACTCGATCCGTTCCGGCAGGTGCGCGAGGCGGCCGCGGTGGAGATGGGGTGAGGGGATTGAGGTGGCACCGGCTTCCAGCCGGTGTCGGCAGACGCGCCGGAATGCACTCCAAGCGCTGATCCATATCCTCCCCATCACCGGCTGGAAGCCGGTGCCACCAAACCGATGTTTTTGGGTTTGGTCGCTAGGTGCCCCAATGCTCGTTACAAGTGCCATGATGGGCCGTCTGCGGACCGTCGAGCTTCGCCCCACCGGTAGCCATTCGGCCCTCCGCACGACGCTCGGCTCGGAAGCCGAGCATCGTGGCACGGCAACGGGCTTTCGCGTGTTGTTGCGGTCAAAGCCCAATGTCACCGCTTGCATACCCATCCAGATTCACCCCCCGTTCGGTATTGCAATCCCCCCCATTCCGGCTATCCTGTAAACCGCTTTACCACCGTGGTTTTCCGCCTTCCCCACCACAAGGGGACGCCGGAAGGGCCCCACGGCGTCACCTTCATCCCCCACATCTCAACCATAAGAGAGAGACCCAAATGACCCAGCGTCGTCCCGCCATCGTTCTCGCCGCCGCCGCCGCCACCCTTCTGGGGACCATCGGCCACGCCAGCGCCCAGTGCATCACCGTTGATGGGCGGGTCAACCGCGCCACCGAAGGCTGGACCCTGCTCACCGAGGCCGCCAACGCCGTGCCCGCCATCGGCGGTTCGGCCTCCGGCTCCGACGCCGTCGCGGAGTCCTCCGGCTTCAACTGGTGGGACGGCCTCACGAGCAGCAACGTCGCCATGAACGACAACCGCGGCGACATCATCCAGGTCCTCTGGTACGCCGACAACGACTTCCTCTACCTCGCCTGCACCGGCCCCACCGTCCCCTTCAACCGCTTCACCGACAACGGCACAAGGGCCTCGAACGACCAGGGCGACCTCTTCTTCGCCATCGACGTCTCGCTCAACCCCGGCACCGACCCCATCGTGAACACCCCCGCCGTCGGCTCGACCCAGACCTTCGGCTTCCGCGCCGTGGATTTCTCCAACACCTTCGGCTTCTCGCCCAGCCACGTCTTCGCCGTGCAGTACGTCGATAACGGTAACGGTGGCGGCGGGCGCGCCCGCCTCGAACGCCTCAGCCCCTACCTCGCCTCGGCCGACATCCCGCAGCAGACCGCTGTCAACGGCGTCCTGTGGCACGCCACCATCAACAGCGCCGCCGCCTACGACACCCGCAACCAGAACGCCGGCGAGTTCGAGGTCCGCATCCCCTGGTCCGAACTCGGCCTCGCCGCCCGCCCCGCCCCCGGCGTGCAGATCGGCCTCGTCGCCTTCACCACCCAGAACTTCGCCAACTCCGACGCCTATGACTCCGCCCCCGGCGTCGGCAACGGCACCTTCTTCGAGCAGATCGGCGACTGCCCCGGCGACCAGGACTCCGGCCCGAGCGGCACCCTGGGCGCCTGCGACAACGGCTCCTTCGGCACCTCCCAGCCCGGGGCCAACTTCGTCTCCTCCCTCACCTTCCAGCAGGCCTTCGTCGGCCCCAGCGATGAAGTCGACACCATCGCCGCACACTTCCGCTTCACCCCCACCCCCGTCTGCCAGGGCGACCTCAACAACGACGGCGTGACCAACACCAACGACCTCGTGATTTTCCTCGGTGCCTTCGGCACGAACGTCCCGCCCAACACGCTGGGCGATTCAGACTGCAACGGCACCGTCAACACCATCGACCTCACCGCTTTCCTCGGCGCGTTCGGCTGCCCCGGGCGCTGATCGAGCCCGCGCGAAGCGCGGAAGCACGCCTGAGGATCGACGCCGCGCCGATCCTCAGGGCCAACTCGTCAACCCACCACCAGCCCAAAGGCCCGCCCGGTGCGGGCCTTTTTCTTTCATGGGTCAACGAGCCCCGAGCCTGAGCGAGTGGGTTCCCCGCTCCCCCGACAACGTAAGGATCGAGGTGGCCCTCGCTTGCGCTTCGGGTTCGTTTCTGAGGACTTCACGAGAGCAAGCCGGAAGGCCGCCCCACCGGACCGCCTCCTACACTCCGCTTCTACCCGTACCGACCCAAACCCTCACCCTGGACCCCTTCGGAACCCATCATGAAACGCAACCGATTCCTCACCGCCGCCGCCCTCTCGATCGTCTCCCTCTGTGCGGCAAGTGTCGCCGCCAACGCCGAGGGCGACAAGCACGACCTCAAGCCCAAGTTCGCCAAAGACAGCGTCATCAAGTACGTGATGACCCAGGACACCAGCGGCAGCATGAAGCAGGGCGAGCAGGAGCGCAAGGCCGTCCAGAGCCAGACCCTCCACCTCACCCGCAAGGTGACCGCGACCACCGAGACCTCCGCCACCGTCGAACTCACCATCACCCGCGTCGTCGCCTCCTCCACGCCCCCCACCGGCGGCGACCCTCTCACCTTCGACTCTGAGCAGCCCATCGACAAAGACGCCGGCAACATGCTCGCCCTCAAGTACCGCCAGATGGTCGGCAAGCCCTACACCCTCGAGGTCGCCCTCGACGGCACCATCTCCAGCGTCAAACTCCCCGAGGATTCGCTCGTCAAGGACAGCGCCGAAGCGATGAAGTCCACCTTCGGCCCCCTCTTCCAGATCAAGCAGGGCGAGCCCCTCACCGCCGTGGGCGAGTCGTGGGAGAAGAACGAGTCCCTCGGCGCCGCCGCTCAGGGCCTCGAGAGCAAGGCCAAACTCACGCTCGCCGAGGTGAAGGACAACGTCGCCAACATCGCCTTCAACAGCGTCATCGGCTTCAAGGAAGGCTCCGCCCCCCCCGGTATGCAGTTCAAGGAAGCCGGCGTCACCGGCAAGGTCCTTTGGAACCTCACCGACGGCGCGCTCGTCGAGATGAACGGCGTCCAGAAGATGAACATGTCCAACGCCGACATGGCCCTGGAAGTCAACAGCACCACCAACATGCTGATCAAGCGCGAAGAGTGATCCGCTGACAACGAACCCCGAGCGCAAGCGAGCGGGCCATCCCCCACCGCACCGGGGACTTTCACATACATTCAACCGTCTCAAATGCCCCGCGCATCGCCGCGGGGCTTTTCATTTCCACCAGCCCCACCAGCAATACCATCCCCCATGCCAGCCCCCACCCTTCGCACCGCCGCCGTGCTCCTGCTGCTCGCCACCCGGATCACCACCGCCCAGGGCTTCATCCCGACGCCCGACCCCGATTCGACCCCCGCAACCCCCATCGCCCCGGACGCCCCCGGCGACACCAAGCCCGCGCCGGTCATCCCCGGCCCCACGCTTGACCAGCAACTCAAGGGCGCGCTCACGCCGCTGCTCATCAAGACCCGCGTCCCCGCCCTCGCCGTCGCGCTCTTTGATTCCGACGCCGTGCTCGGGAAGGCGGCCATGGGCCTCCGCGCCCGCGGCCAGCCCGAGAGCGTCACTACCGCCGACCGCTGGCACATCGGTTCGTGCAGCAAGGCCTTCACCGCGACGCTCGTCGGCGCACTCGTCGAAGAGGGCAAACTCAAGTGGGACACCACGCTGGCGCAGGCGCTACCGGAAGCCGCCGAGACCATGCACGCGGATTACAAGAAAGTCACCATCCGCCAGTTGCTCCGCCACCGCGCCGGCCTTGCCGCCTTCACCGCCGGCAACTCACCCGATTTCGACCTCCTCAAAAGCCTCCCCGGCGACACCCGCCAGCAGCGCGCCGCCTTCGTCACCAAACTCCTCTCGCTCCCCCCAACCCTGCCCCCCGACACCAAACTCTTTTATTCCAACGCCTCCTACGCCGTCGCCGCCGCCATCATCGAGCAGGCCAGCGGCAAGCCTTACGAAACGCTGCTGAAAGACCGCGTCTTCGACATCGTCGCCATGCCCCACGCTGGCCTCGGCTGGCCCGCCAACCCGACAAGGCGCGACGAACCCCGCGGCCACATGCCCGGCGTCCTCGGCGCCAAACCGCAGGACTTCGACCCCAAGTACAAACTTGACCCCGTCCTCGCCCCGGCGGGCGACATCCACTGTTCCATCGAAGAACTCGCGATGTTCGCCGCCGCCCACATGAAGGGCCTGCGCGAAGCCGCCGCCAAACCCGGCGAAGCGCCGCCGCCAGCCCCGGGCCAGCCCGCCCGCCTCCGCCTGCTCCGCCCCTCGACCATCGTCGAACTCCACACCCCCATCGACGGCTATGCCGCGGGTTGGGTCATCGATGAGAAGAAAGACCCCCAGCGCCATTGGCACAACGGCAGCGCGGGCACGTTCTTCACGCTCATGGTCATCGTCCCCGAGCGCAACCTCGGCGCCGTTGCGGTGTGCAACTCGGGCGAAGGCGAAGCCGCCTGCGCCGAGATCATCGAGACCGCACTGGGCCTCAGGCCGTAGCAGTGGGGGGGGCTCCAAAAACGAAAAGCCCACGACGAAAGCGTGGGCCGATTCTGACTTGATGCCTCGATGCCTACTGCCTTGATGCCTTCCGCATCAATGCTTCGCGGCCTTCTGCTGCGCCGTGTACCCGTACTTGCGCTTCAGCGGCTTCACGACCAAGCCGGACTTGATGGCCTTGGTCGAAACCCGGATGCGCTGCGGCACGCCGTCGATGATCGCCGTCACAACCTTGATGTTCGGGTTGAACCGGCGACGCGAGATGCCCGAGGTCTTGAGGCCGAAGCCCCCCGACTTGATCGCGGCACCGCTGCGCGAGACGTTGTTCCCGAAGGCGGGCTTCTTGCCGGTAAAATGGCACACGTTGGACATGGCGAGCAAACTCCGAGGAAAGTCCCCGCCGAACCGCGTCGCTTGCCCAGCGATCACTGGATTCGGCACAGGGGGGCGGAGAGGATAGCCGATGATCCAGCCCGAGGCAACCGAATCAGGCCGCCATTCGGACTCGCTCGCCTATACTGTTAGGGAGAAGTATGGAGCAATCGCCATCCCGCAAACCCCTCCCTGATTTCGTCGTCAGGCTTGTCGGCAGCGGCGTACGACCGTGGGATGTCCCTCTGCGCCAACTGACACGGCTCATGGACGCAGTCCAACGACTCATCGATCAGCGCGACGACGAAGAGGGTAACGAAGATCACGCCGATAGAGCTGGCGCGATTTCCGAAGAGTCCGATGTCAAGGTGCTTCGCCTGCTCGGGGTTCTAAAGGGGTCGGCGTGCTACCCGGTGGCTTCGCACAATGGGCCGGCCGCACGCAAGATGCTGCAGGTCACCGGGCGGTCGCTGAAAGACCCGTCACGGGCCGATTGGACGGGTTCGAGTCTGTCCGCCCTTCGCGATTGCAGCGATGTGGCCCGAGCTCTCGGGGTCAACATTCAGTTCATGACGCACGGGGAGAACGCTCATGTGCTCGCCACGATCACGCCCGATACCTACGCAGAAGTCTCCAACACAGCGTTCATCCGGGGGATGACAACCATCTCCGCGACCATCGAGCGAGTGGGAGGTGCAACTGAGGCCCACTGCGGCCTCCGGGTCGCCGATCAAGCCCGACGGATGGTGATCTGCCACGTCAGGGGTGACGAACTCGTCCGCAGGTTGGGTCAGTACATCTATCAGACGGTGGTGGTTACCGGGTACGCGACCTGGTTCCGGCACAACATGCGTCTGAAGACAATCGACATCACCGACTTTGAGGCCCCCAAGAACGGTTCGATCATCGATGCGCTGCGGCGAATCAGAGAAGCCAGTGGAAACGCGTGGCAGGACGTGCCAGACGCCAAGCGGCACATTCTGGAGTTGCGCAGCGCCTGACGATGACAAATCACTCGGGAAAGCACGTTCTGGCCATCGACACGATGGTCCTGATCTGGGGGCTTGAATCCTCCGGATCGCGTGACTTGCTGAAGCGGACCAACTGGCTCTTCACGGAACTGGACCGCGCCAAGGCCCGGGTCCTTGTCTCGTCGATCTCCGTCGCGGAGTTTCTTGTGCGCGTACCGCCGGAACTTCACCCCCGTACGCTGGCGGAATTGAGTTCTCGATTCGATATCGCCGCGTTCGATGCTCGATGCGCTCCCCTCGCCGCTGCGCTTCGGGCTGGGGCGAGAGAGAAGGGGCAGCCCGCTCCGGGCGATCGAAGAGTGGTTTCGTCCGACGCTATGATCGTTGCGTCCGTAAAGTTTGCGGGTGCCACTCGCCTCTATTCTGCGGACGAAGGTTGCCGCCGCATGGCTGACGCAGCTGGTTTGCGCGGCTTGGATATCCCGACAATCGGGCCGAGTCTCTGGGAAGCCTGAGTGTCTCCGCGATTCCACGCCACTACAGTTTCCCATGCAGCATCATCGAAATGGCCCGCTCTCGTGCGTGCTGGTGTTCGCAGCGCTCTGCCAGTGGCCCGGTTTCGCCGCGGCACGTCCTCCGGAATCCGCCGTGCCTGATCACACCAACCGCCTCATCAAAGAGTCCTCACCCTACCTCCGCCAGCACGCCCACAACCCCGTCGATTGGTACACCTGGGGCGAGGAAGCCTTCGCGGAGGCGAAGCGACGCCAGGTCCCCATCTTCCTCTCCATCGGCTACTCCACCTGCTACTGGTGTCACGTCATGGAGCGTGAGTCGTTCGAGAACGCCGAGATCGCCAAACTGCTCAACGAGAGTTTCGTCTGTATCAAGGTCGACCGCGAAGAGCGCCCCGACATCGACGACATCTACATGGCCGCCGTTCAAATGATGACCGGGCGCGGCGGCTGGCCCATGTCCGTCTGGCTCACGCCGCCGTCGGCCCAGGGCGTGTCGCCGGAATCCCCCGGCCTCGAACCCTTCCACGCCGGCACCTACTACCCCAACCAGCCGCGCCAAGGCATGGCGTCGCTCCAGCAGGTCTGCGCCAACATCACCGAAGCCTGGACCCACGAGCGGGACAAAGTCGACGCCCAGGCCAGGCACGTCGCCGACGCGATCCGTGAGCAGGCCGCGTGGGAAGCCCCCGTCAGGATCGGCCCGGTCCAGATCGGCATGGCCGTGCAGGGCCTGCTCAACATCCACGACCCCAAGCAAGGCGGGTTCGGTCGCGCCCCCAAGTTCCCTCAGCCCGTGTACCTCGACCTCTTGATGGAAATCGAAGGCCGCATCCCCGACCCCGCCATCGCCGGCACCGTCGCCAGCGCCCTCCGCCTCACCCTCGACAAAATGGCCCTCGGCGGGATGTACGACCAACTCGGGGGCGGCTTCCACCGCTACAGCACCGACGAAACCTGGACCGTGCCGCACTTCGAGAAGATGCTCTACGACAATGCGATGCTCGCGAGCGTCTACGCCCGCGCTCACGCGAAAGGGCGTGACCCCTTCGACGCGAAGGTCGTCAGGGAGACCATCGCCTGGGCCCTCCGCGAGATGCGCGACAAGGAGACTGGCGCGTTCTACTCCGCCCAGGACGCCGAGGTCGATGGGCGTGAAGGCCTCAACTACCTCTGGACCCGCCCGCAACTCACCGAAGTCTTGGGCGAAGACGACGCCGTCTTCGCCGCCCGACTGCTCGGCTTCGACACCGGCACCAACTTCCAGGACCCGCACCACCCCGAGGACCAGCGCAAGAACGTCCTGCTCATGCCCCAGCGCCTCGAAGCCGCGGCGAAGGACAGCAACACCGATCCCGTCGCCTTCGGCGAGCGCTGGGCCAGCGTCCAATCCCGCCTCCTCGAAGCCCGCAACAAGCGCAAGCAGCCCCACCTCGACGACAAGGTCATCACCAGTTGGAACGGCCTGATGATCGGCGCTCTCGCCGACGCCGCCCTCTCGCTGGGCCAACTCTCGTACCTCGACGAGGCCGAGAAAACCAGCAAGTTCTTCCTCACCAACATGCGGACCAAGACCGGCGGCCTCTTCCGCACCTACCGCGACACCAAGGCCAAAACCGCCGGGTTCCTCGAAGATTTCGCCTACCTCATACAGGGCCTCCTGAAGGTCCACGCCGCCAGTGCCGCCTCGATGCGCGCCGACACACGCTACATCAAGGGCGCCGAGGAACTCACCAAGATCGCCCTCGAGCGCTTCAGCGCGCAGCCCGGCTCGGCACAAGAAGTGTCTCACCCCGGGATGCTCTTCGACACCCGCGAGGGCCAGCCCGACCTCATCGCCCGCTCCGCCACGACTTACGACGGCGCCATGCCCAGCGCCCAGGGCGTCATGCTCCACAACCTCATCGATCTCTACCTCATCACCCGCAACCAGGACTACCTCGACCGTGCCACCGCGCTCGCCCGCGCCCTCTCCGGCGAGATCGCCCGTTCCCCCCTCGCCACCGTCAACAGCACCCGCGCCGCCCTCCGTCTCATCACCCTCAAAAAAGACGCCTTCGACGGCCTCCCCGAACCCACCACCGCCACACCGCCCAGCACCGCTGTCGACACCGACACCACCCCCGTGCAGGTCCACGCCGACACGGATCGCGTCACCATTCCCAAGCCCGGCGAACCGCCCGCGACTCTCCACCTCAAACTCACTATCGAAGAAGGCTTCCACATCAACGCCAACACCCCCGGCGTCGAGGGCATGACCCCGCTTGAGGTCCGCATCGAAGGCGGCCTGGGCGTCAGCGCCAGCGTCACCTACCCCCCGCCCGCCAAGTACGAAGGCCACGCCCTCCCCGAAGGCGAAGGCCCGCTCATGGTCCACTCGGGCGAGGTTGAACTCACGGTGAACCTCAGCCGCACCGACCAGCCCTGGCAGGGCCGTCCCATCCTCGTCCTCACCTACCAGGCCTGCGACGACCGCGCCTGCAGCAAACCCCAGACCATCTCGCTTGATGTGGCCCTCGATCCGGGGTGATTGAAACAACCTGTTGGAAGGACGCACGGTCACTGCGCACTCACCGGAACGGCGCGCGCCAACCCCGCCACTCCGCCCCACCATCTGTAAAATCCGCCGAATTCGCCGCGGTTTTCCTTTGGAACCCTTTCGGCACGTGTCATAATGTTGGGTAAGGGGACAGATCGGGGAGTTCAACAACCAGCCGTTTCGATCCGTTGGCCGTGTCCCGCGCCCAGCCTCCATCACGTGAACATCACCCACATCAACCCCCGCCCCGCTCGCCTCCCCGCCATGCTGTGCGCGGCCTTGTGGTGTCTCGCCCTGTTCGTGCCCATCGCCCAGGCCCAACCCGACTCCGCCGTCTACCCCAACAACACCCGCCTGCGCGAAGTCTTCGTCGCCGCCAAGACCCAGCGCATCGCCATGGTCGGCATCGGCGATTCCAACCAACTCTTCAACACCAACGGCTGGGAGAACGCCTGGAACGAAGCCCTCCGCGCCCGCTACAACCTCTGGGGCACCGCCCTGATCTCCGCAGGCGAGGACTACGGCTGGAGTTCCTCCGTCGGCACCGGCGCCACCGTCCAGCCCGCCAGCCCCACCAACAACGGCAGTTTCAACTTCGGCGGCGCGCCCGTCGAAGCGTCCTATTGGCTCACGGTCTTCCCCCAGATGTCTCCCGCTGGCTACCTCTACATAAACACTTCCGCCGCCGTCGAGGGCCAAGCCCCGCCTCACGGCATGACCATCACCGGCACCTCCGGCCTCGAACTGGGCGGCCGCCTCCGCTTCACCTTCTCACACGCCCTCTTCCCCGTCGGCCGCGAAATCCACGCCTTCGTCTCCGAGGGCGCTTGGGGCGGCAACATCGTCGCCGAGTCCGTCTTTTCCACCGACGACCCCAGCCTCGACGCCCCGCCGCCCCCTCCCAAAGGCCACGGCGAACAGCCCGCCGCCGCCCCCATCGACACCCAAACCATCGACCTCCCCGCCGACCCCGCCCGCCTGTGGTCCCTCCGCCTCTGGTTCGGCGATGAACGCGGACGCGCCCGCGGGCCATTCTTCCTCACCCACATGCAGGCCGAGAACCCCGACCGCACCACCGGTGCCGCCGTCCACACGCTCTACGGCCTCGGCGGTGCGTCCGCCCGCGACATGGCCGCGACGTTGGTCGGAGCCCCCATCGAGCAACTCTCGCTCTTCTTCTCCCGCGTCCGTGCCCCTTTGGGGCCGAACCCGAAGGTCATCGTCCGCATCAACTCCGGCGTCAACGACCGCTCGGAGTGGATGCCCAGCGTCGGCAGCAACCTCCTCCCCGGCAACAGCCCCGCCGCCTTCCGGGACAACCTCGACGCCATCATGACCCGCATCCGCAACGTGTGGGCGATCAACAACTGGGACGCCGCCTCGGAACTTTCATTTCTCGTCTGCGTCTCGCACCCCCTCTCGGCCCCCGACGACTTGCAACTGCAGTTCTACCGCAGCGAGATCCGCGCCCTTGCCGACCGTCTGGAAGACATGACCACGATCGACCTCAACCGCCTCGCCAACGCCAACGAGATCGCTCGCCGCGGCTGGTACAACACCCCCGAAGACCACTACCACCTGAACGTCGGCGGCCATCAGGGCATCGCCGAGCGTGAACTGATCGCGCTGGTGCGTCGACCATGCTTCGACCCGGCCGACATCGACAACAACGGCACGGTCAACACCCGCGACCTGCTCTACCTCCTCCAAGACTTCGGCCAGTCGGACCTCACCGCCGGCCAGGGCGGCGACCTCGACGCCGACGCCCGCTGCGATACAGCCGACCTCGTGCTGTTCTTGGGGCGTTTCGGCAGCCAGACCTGCAACGCGGACTGATGAAGCAGAAACGTGGGGCACCGGATCGGTGCCGCCCGATGTGAACCGGGTCAAAGCCGCCCGCAGACCAGTTTGGAAACCGGGTCTGGCCGCACACGCCCGCATACGATGATGTCGATGCACCCGCTCATCCAGGACAAACTCCCGGAACTGCGCGAACTCTGCCGGCGAAACCGGGTCCGAACGCTCAGCCTCTTCGGGTCGGCGGCGACGGGCGGGTTCGACCCGGACCGCAGCGACGTGGACTTGCTCGTCGAGTTCGAGCGGATTGATGAGCCGGGTGGCAACGCCGACGCCTACTTTGGGCTGCTGGACGGCACGCGATTGCTCTTTGGCCGCAAGGTCGACCTTGTTTGCCGGGGCGCGATCGTCAACCCCATCTTCAGAGAGATCACAGAATCGACCAAGGTTCCCCTATATGCCGCGGCGTGAAGTGACCATGTTGCTGCAGGACATGCTCGACTACGGCGGACGCGCCGAGGCTCACATGGGCACCATGTCCAAGCCCGAATACCGCAACGACTGGCTCCGCCGCGACGCCGTCGAGCGGTGCCTCATCGTGGTCGGCGAGGCTTTGAATCAAGCACGCCAGCAGCGGCCCGAACTCGCGAGCCGCATCACGTCCGCCCAACGCATCGTCGATTTCCGGAACATCGTGGTCCACGGCTACGCGATGATCGAACCCGAGGTCGTGTGGGACATCGTGCGGGTTCACCTGCCTGTGCTTCTGGATGAAGTGCGGATGATCCGGGCCGCAGACAGCGGCGAGGCATCATCCTGAGAACCGACGCGCCTGGGCAAGGAACGGGTCGTTCTCACAACACTCGGAAAGCAGCCGATGGCACGGATCGCAAAGCCACACGTCGTCGCCGTCGGTCCATGCGTCAACCCTCGGTGTGTGGACATACCAGTCCGTGAGCTTCGTAGAGCACTGATCGCAGAACGCCTCTGGCCACCACATTCCATAGTGCAAGGCCGCGCCCTCCTGACGCGCGGGGAGATCGGCGTGAACAACCTTTCGACTCCCGTCAAACTCGATTCGGACCATGACGTGCAGCGGAACGCTGGAGGCTCGCAAGAATCTGCCGCCAGCGACGGATTCGAGCAGCCGTCTTCGTACCGTCCCGCCCTCGATGAGCGGCGGTTCGACCATCTCGCGCAATCTGCTGGCTTCAGCCCGATCGACGGCAGGCCACGACCTCGCCGGATGGTGCGACCACCACAATTCGAGGGCCGCATGGCACCTCTCGCACAGCCACCGACTCCCCCTTTCATCCACAAAGCCCGGCACCGGCGGATTCCGGTCATCTTTGGGAAGAAACTTGAAATGGCAAATCGAGCAATGTTCGTGGTCCCATCCTCCCGGCTCAATGCATTCCCCCTCCTTCGGCGAACGGCCTGAGACATGGGGCGTCAAGCCGCCACCGACCATCAAGATTGCATCGGTCGGGACAAAGCATGCCGGGTGCCACTCGCACAAACGCAGTTCGTCAAGGTGCCTCGGCGGTTGGCCTTGCCCGATCCCGGGCAGGAAGATCGTCAGGTTTTCATTCTCCGGCCAAGTCCAGTTCATACGCCGCTCCCGGGGCCGGTTTCCGATGTCACAAGGGACGCCCGGCAACCACTATAGTGTCCCCCGATTCCCACCCGCCCACCTCCCAAGCCATGCCCACCATCACCATCAACGGCAAAGCCTTCGACTTCAAGCCCGGACAGATGATCCTGGACGTCGCCAACGCGCACGGCGTGGCGATCCCCCAGTATTGCTACCACCCGGGGCTGTCCATCGTGGCCTCGTGCCGCATCTGTCTGGCCGAGTGCTGGGCGCCCAACCCCCGCAACAACAACAAACTCGAATCCATGGGCAAACTCCTGCCCACCTGCCAGACCGCCTGCACCGACGGGATGGTCGTCTACACCGATTCGCCCAAGGCCATCCAGAACCAGAAGTCGGTGATGGAGTACCTCCTCATCAACCACCCCCTCGACTGCCCCGTGTGCGACCAGGCCGGCGAGTGCTCCTTGCAGGACTACTCCTACGAGTACGGCCGCGGCGTATCGCGCTTCGAGGAGACCAAGGTCAAGCAGCCCAAGAAGGACCTGGGGCCGCACGTCTACCTGTATTCCGACCGCTGCATCATGTGTACCCGCTGCGTCCGCTTCACGCGCGAAGTGTCCGGCACGGCGGAACTGATGGTCGAAGGGCGTGGCAACGCCGAGCAGATCGATGTGTTCCCCGGCATCGCGCTGGACAACGAACTGAGCGCGAACGTGATCGACCTCTGCCCGGTCGGCGCGCTGCTCGACAAGGATTTCCTGTTCACCCAGCGCGTGTGGTTCCTCAAGACGACGCCGAGCATCGACGGCACCACCGCCAGCGGCGACAACATCAACATCGAGCACAACGACGGCAAGATCTACCGCCTCAAGCCTCGGACAAATCACGAGGTCAACAAGTGGTGGATCAGCGACGAGATCCGCTACGGCTGGAAGTTCGTCCACCGCGAAGACCGCCTGAAATCCCCGACCCACGTCCGCTTCAACCGGCGCGCCGAGTGCGATTTCGCCCGGGCCTACGCCGAGGGCATCGAGGGCCTGAAGAAGTCCATCGGTGGGGCAGGCTTCCAGCCTGCCTCCCCGCAGAAGCACTTGGCGCTCATGGTCAGCCCGATGCTCTCGTGCGAAGAGGCGTACCTTCTGGCCCGCGCGGCCCGCGCGATCGATCCCAAGGCTTCCTTCGCCGTGGGGCCGATCCCCCGCAGCGGGGCGGACAAGACTTTCCCCGGCGGCTACACCGTCTACGCCGAGAAGGCCCCGAACGCCCGTGGCGTGCGGCGCGTCCTTGAAGCGATGTCGAACGGCACGCCTGTTCTCTCTTTCGATGAACTCGTCGCTTGGACCAAGAAGGGCGCATCGGGCGATCTGGGCGCGCTGATCCTCACCGGCAACTATCCCAGCGAGTGGGTGACGCCCGAGTTCGCCGGGGCGATCAAGGCCAACACCGGCCTCTTCACGGTCCTGATCGACACGCTCCCCGGCGCACTGTCCGACAGCGCCAACATCGTGATCCCCGGTGCCACGTGGGCCGAAAAGGCCGGCACCTTCGAGAACGCCAAAGGACGTTTGCAAGCCTTCGAGCAGGCCATCCCCGTTGGCGAAGGCGCGCGCCCCGAGGGCCAGATCGCTCTTGATCTGCTGGCGTTGCTCGCGAGCGTCGAGCGTGCCGAACGCTGCAACGCCGCGAACGTGCGGCGTGAGATGGCCGGTGAGTTCCCGGCCCTGAGCGTGTTCGAGACGCAGGTTTATTACCCTGCGGCGGAACTCAAGCAGGAACCCGAAGTCGCGCTTGTGGAATTGTAATCTCTCGTCGTGGCACGGCTCTTGGTGGCACGGGCTTCCAGCCCGTGTCGGGGGAGGGATCGACATGGAACGACGATGCGTTCCTCCCTCCCAATACCGGCTGGAAGCCGGTGCCACCTCGGAACGCCCAAAGGGAACCGGGGCCATGCCCTGCGGCATCGCCCCGGTGGAGCAGGTTTGGGTTGTGCGTTGATTCAGATCAGCGGCGGCGGCGGATGCCCGCCACGCCCACCAGGCCCATCATCGCCACGGCCCCGGGGGCGGGCACTTCACGCAGGGCGATGTCGTCGATGGCGTAGTCGTTGCCGCTGAAGGCCTGGTTGATGTCCCAGATCTCGACGGTGACGGCGCTGTAGATGCCCGAGTTGAAGGCAAGCGTCTGTTCGGCCCAGACGCCGAGGTCCGACGGGGCGACGAAATCGACGCCGGCGAGGGGCTCGAAGCCGCGGTCCACGGCGGGGAACACGCGCAGCGAGAGGCCGGCGACGCTGGCGGGGTAGAGCGAGGCGAACCACGCCGAGAGGTTGTATTCGGTGCCGGGGGACACGCTGACGGTCTGGCCCCAGGCGGGGCCGAAGCCGCTGTCGGTGCCGTTGACGATCATGAAGTGGCCGTCGGAGTTGCCGCGGGTGTGGTCGAAGAAATCGACCCACGCGGGGTGGATGGTGTCGAAGGAGACCACGTTCCAGGTGGCGGGCGGGTACATCGTGTCGTCGAGCGTGTAGTTGCTGGTCGAGGGCGCGATGCCGTTGCCGGCCTCGAAGTCGCCGTTGATGATGCCGGCGTTGGCGGCACCGACGACGGTGAGAAGAGCGATAGCGCTGAGGGCGAGAGTCTTCATGTTTGCTGCTCCTGTGCTGAGCGTGCCGAGCCCGAGAGCGGACGGGGTTCAACGGAAACGAACCTCGTCGGCGCTGCCCGCCGGTAAGAAGGCGGGACAGCGGTGCTTCGGGGCACGGTGCGGACACAGGGAACATGCGGTGTGAATCGCCATCGGGCAAGCGATTCGAGGGCGGGCGACGGGACGGCGTGCGGCCTGGCGCGGCGTGCGGCGTCCTGCCCGGCCTTTGGGCGGGATTCTGGGACGGGGCTGGATTTGGGAGTGTCCGAGAACCGGCGGACCACATTCAGGGCTTGATGCAGTCGTCGGTGATGAGATCGGATGGGTCGCCGTAGGACGGCGGGACGCCCGGGGCGGTGACCGTTTCGCCGCGGTCGATGGCGGCGGCGACGCTGAGGTTGAGTTCGAGGATCTGGGCCAGCAGGTCCTTCTTCGCGCTGAAGCCGTAGGCCTCCATCACGGCGGCATCAAGGTCGGCGTGGGCGTTTTTGAGCGGGCTTTTGCCGGGGAGTTCAAGAGTTCGATAGAGAGCGCGCAGGCCGCCGGTGATCTTCGTCAGGGCGTCGTCGCGCAGACGCCGAATCTCCCGTCCGGCGGCGGCGACGGCGCGGACCTGCTTCTTGGTGGGCTTCTGCGGCCAGGGGAAGGTGTCGAAGACGGACGGCGGCGTATAGCGAAAATCACTCTTGAGTTTCGAGCACTTGGCGACGAACCACCGCCAATGCGGATTTCCCTGCAGGAGGCCGAATGAATAATCGTCGGGAAACGCGAACACAAATACCGCGTGATCGGGACGAATGTCCTTGCGGATGAAGTTGAAGATGGGCCTCTTGGTCACACCAGAACAGACGATGTACCGTGGCATGGTTGAGAGTACCCGTATCATCTCTGGACGGTCATACGAATGCCTCCACCAATAACGCAGGAACAACTGGTGATGCGACCGCTGTTTCCCTGCGGCCGTTTTCCCATGCACCGCAGCCCTTCGTCTCACCGGGAGCACGTGCTTCTCGATACGTGCGAAGGGCTCCTTGTAGGACGAGGCCTCTGTAATGTCGACATCCTGAAAATCAATCACGAACCTGGTGGGCTGGCCGGTCCCGGTCACAACGTCTCGACCGATAAGAAATGGCCAGATGACTTTTCGATTCCGACTTGACTTCGAAATCAGTTCTCTCGCTTCGGCTCGCTCCAAAACAAATGCCTCGTGACCGGGCACTTGGCCTTGGAAAACCTGTTGAGGTTCGGTGTTGCAACGAAGGCGCTTGGCGTGTGCGACATCTGTCGTCCCGGCCAAAGCCGAGTTGATTCGAGCAACTTCTGCAAAGCTCAACTCGAACGACTTGTCCATGCGAATGCGGCCGCGCTTGCCCAAAACTGTTGCACCGCGCCCACTGGGCGGCTTGTCCTGCTCGAACAGTTCGCTCCGTGGGTCCACTTTCGACCACAGCTTGCAGGGTTCAAGGACGAGCAACTCAGCATCTTTCGACTTCGCGCTCGCAGATTTGATCCAGTTCGCGATCGAAACATGAACGTTGGCCTCACCGGACCATGGCTGATTGTCGACGGCCTCGATAATGACGCCGGACTTGACGATGTGGTCGAGGCCACCCACTCGACTCTGGTTGTTGCGGATGTTCTGTGTGCCGACAAGCCCGGCGCGGCCCATGAAGGGGTCGTTCGGTGCGCAATCCGGCAGATGATCGTGGGCCCTGCGAAACCAGTAAACGCAGTAGTCGGCCATGCCAGGAACTTCCGGATAGAGGCCCCGGACCGCGTTCATGTAATCGACGCCGCGCTGGGGTTTCAGTCGCTTCGCTCCCAAGAACGGCGGATTCCCGATGATCACGTCCGCCGTAGGCCACGGCGTGCGCGCTGGTCCAGCGGGGCCGTCGGTGATAAGCGCATCGCGCAAGAGGATGTTTTCGTCGAGGTTGTAAAGCGGCAGCGGGTTCTCGTTGGTGTGGAGTTCATCGCTGGCGAGTTTGGGCGCGATGGAAAGCGTGACTTTCGCCAGTTCCACGGCGAAGGGCAGGATGTCCATGCCGAAGAACTGGCGTGGCGAGACCGCGCCGAAGGCCTGCTGGCCGGTGAACTCCCGCTTCGAGACTTCGGACTGTTTGCGGATGATGCGGGCTTCGAGGCGGCGCATCTCGCGGTAGGCGATGTAGAGGAAGTTGCCGCTGCCGCAGGCGGGGTCGAGGACTTTGAGGGTGGAGAGGCGGTCGCGGAGGGCGGTGAGTTCCTTGAGGGTCGATGCGCGGTCGATGGCGGTGGTGAAGGGCTGGATGATGGTGGGGCCGACGATCTTCATGATGTCGGCGGGGGCGGTGTAGTGGGCTCCGAAGGCGTGCTGCTCGGCTTTGTCCATCGAATGCTGGAAGATGGTGCCGAAGATGTCGGGCGAGATGTGTGCCCAGTTGTACGAGGCGGCCTTGCGGAGGCGTGAGGTCTCGTCGGCGGGGTCGAGTTCGACGGGGGCGGGCTGGGCGAAGAGGCCGCCGTTGAAGTAGGGGACGTCCTTGAAGCGTCCGCCGGGGGTGCCGGTCGGGGCGTTCATGGCGTTGAAGAGGTTGCTAAGGAGGTCGAAGGCTTTGGGCGGGTCGGTGCAGTCGTCGAGGAGTTGGGTGACGAAGTTCTTGGGGAGGAGGCCGATGTCCTCGGAGAAGAGGGCGACGAGGATCTGGAGGATGAACCGCTGGGCGGTGGCCTCGCCGATGTCTTTGCGGCGGGCGAGGCGGGAATAGACGTTGGCCAGCAGGTCGGCGGCGGCGCGGGTGACTTCCTCGCGGTCGACGCGGAAAATCGGCCTAGTGGGAACGCGGGCGAGGAAGTTGAGGGCGGGGTAGCGGTCGGGGAGTTCTTCGAGGGTCAGTTCGTCCTGCGGCTCGTTGATGTCGGCGTTGAAGTCGTAGATGCGGAACTTGTCGAAGTTGCAGAGGATCGCGTAGGCGGGCTTGTTGGGCACCAGGCGCGTCCAGTAGTGGAACGCCTGCGAGACGTGGCGGGAGAGGTCCTCGCCGCGTTTCTTCATCTCGATGAGGACGACGGGCTTCCAGACGTAGTCGGCGAAGCGGGTGCCGCCCTCGTCCTCGGCTTGCGGCTTGACGCGGAACTCGGCGCGACCGACATCGAGGATGCCCGGCTGGCCGAAGGCCTGGAAGAGGCGGTCGAGGAAGACCTGGGCTTCGCCCTTCTCATCGCCGGTGATGTGCGCACGGCACCAGGCGACGAACTCGGTGAGCGCGGCGGCGCGGTCGGCGTCGTGTTGTTGGGCGCGGGCCGCCATGGGATCAGATTAGCGGCGAACCCGCCGGGATGCCTTATTTCCGCCACCACGTCGTCGCGCCGTACTCGGCTTGGTCGCCCAGTTCTTCCGCGATCCGTAGCAACTGGTTGTACTTCGCGTTGCGGTCGCTGCGGCAGGGGGCACCCGTCTTGATCTGGCCGCAGTTGGTCGCCACCGCGATATCCGCGATGGTGGCGTCTTCGGTTTCGCCCGAGCGGTGGCTGAGCACGGCGGCCATGCGGTTGCGCATCGCCAGGTTGACCGTGTCGAAGGTCTCGCTGAGGGTGCCGATCTGGTTGACTTTTACGAGCACGGCGTTGGCGCAGCCCTTGTCGATGCCCTTCTGGACGAACTTCTTGTTGGTGACGAAGAGGTCGTCGCCGACGATCTGGACCTTGTCGCCGAGTTTCTCGGTGAGCATCTTCCAGCCGTCCCAGTCGTTCTCGGCGAGGCCGTCCTCGATGGAGCGGATGGGGTACTTCTTGCACCAAGTGGCCCACATCTCGACCATGTCCTTGCTGCTGAGCACCTCCTTGGTGCTCTTGAACATCATGTAGCCCTTTTTGCCGGCCTTTTCGGCCTCGTTCCAGCACTCGCTGGTGGCGGGGTCGAGGGCGACGAAGATCTGCTCGCCCCACTTGTAGCCAGCCTTCTTGACGGCCTGCTCGATGATCTGGAGGGCTTCTTCGTTGCTCTTGAGGTTGGGGGCGAAGCCGCCCTCATCGCCCACGGCGGTGCTCATGTGCTTGTCGTGCAGCACGCCCTTCAGGGCGTGATAAATCTCGACGCCGGCGCGGAGGCCGTCACCAAAGTTCGAGAAGCCCCACGGCTGCACCATGAACTCCTGGAAGTCGACGGTGTTGTCGGCGTGCTTGCCGCCGTTGAGGATGTTGAGCATCGGCACGGGCAGCGTCTTGGCCCCGGTGCCGCCGAGGTAGCGGTAGAGGGGCAGGCCCATCTGTTCGGCGGCGGCCTTGGCGACGGCCATGCTGACGCCGAGGATGGCGTTGGCACCGAGTTTGCCTTTATTCGCGGTGCCGTCGAGGGCGAGCATGGTGGCGTCGATGTTCTCCTGGTCGCGGGCCTCGAGGCCCAAGAGTTCGTCGGCGATCACTTCGTTGACGTTCTTCACGGCCTTCGACACGCCCTTGCCCAGCCATTCAGACTTCTTGCCGTCGCGGAGTTCCACGGCCTCGTGCTCGCCGGTGGAGGCACCGGAGGGGACGGCGGCGCGGCCGAGGGCGCCGCCGGAGAGGGCGACGTCGACCTCGACGGTGGGGTTGCCGCGGGAATCGAGGACCTGACGGGCGTGTATGGAGGTTATGGTGAACATGGTGATGGGAGGAGCGGGAGTGGGGAGTGGGAAATCGGGAAGAGGTGCCCCGTGGGTTCGGGTTGGGTCTGATGCGGTTGTTGGGTGTTGATCGGGGGGAGGGGATGATACAGGCGAATCGTGGTGTTCTCGGCGAGAGATCGTGGCTATCGCTGGCGAAGTTCTGGATCGGTGGGGCTGGCTTCCAGCCTGCCACCCAAACAAAGCGGCAGGCTGGAAGCCTGCCCCACCGGCGTTGGCTTGCGGGGTTTGGATTCGCCGTCCGTGCGGGTATCATGCGGTGGTTCCGCACCGTTGGCCCGGTTCACCCGCAGACGAATCCTCGTGACGCACACCCAGGCTCCAACTTCGTTCCACACCAAACTCGGCTCGCTCAAGGGCGAGTTGGTGGTTCAGGGGCGGCTGGTGCAGCGGTCGATCGAGGACGCCGTGGAGGCGATCTTTGAGCGTCGTCCGGGGAAGGCGGCGGAGGTGATCGAGCGCGACCACGAGATTGATCGCGTGGACGTGCGGATCGAGAAGGGTGCCGTGCAACTCATGGTCGATGAGTGGGGCAACCCCGGCGTGAAGGCCGAGGACCTGCGGATGGTCCTGACGATCGTGAAGGTGAACAACGAGTTCGAGCGCATCGGCGACCTCGCTGCGGTGATCGCCGAGAAGTACGACAAGGTGGGCACGTCGGGTCTGACCCTGCCGGGCAAGTTCCGCGTGATGGCCAACAGCGTCATCGGGATCATGCACAACACCAACACGGCGTTTGCCCAGATGGACGTGACGGCGGCGCAGTTGGTGCTGGCCAGCGACGACGCCACCGACGTGTTCCGCACTGCTGTTCTGCGCGACATCGAGGACGGGCTGGTGAAAGGGATCCACACGGTGGACTATGCGTTTGCCCTGGGGCGGATCGCGCACAGCCTTGCGCGGATGGCCGACCACTGCACGAACGTGGCCGAGCAGGTGATCTATGTGGCGACGGGCAAGATCGTGCGTCACCAAGGCGAGAAGTGGACCGGGCCGCAGGACCCGGGGGCGTGACGGGGAAGAGGATTCACCGCGGAGGCGCGGAGAACACGCAGACTGAGAAGAGGGATTGACCGCGGAGGGCGCGGAGAAAGACATTTGAGAGTTGGAGTGGGTGGTATCGGTGGTTTTGCGCGGCTGTGCGGATTGGCTTCGATTCGGGGCACGGCGAGGACGCCGTACCCCGGCACCCGATTCTTGGTTTGACGACAACGGTTTCACGCACAAGATGTCCCCCACTCCTTCTCTCCCCTGCATCTCTCCGCGCTCTCCGCGCTCTCCGCGTTCTCCGCGGTGAATCCCCTCTTCCAACTCCGCGTCTCCGCAGTAAATCTCCCTTCTCGTGACCAAGACCCGAGGACCGACCATGCCGAACCTGACCGCTGCGCCTGTTGATGTTGTTCGCACGCTGGACGCCGTGGGGCAATCGCACGTCTTGAAGTTCTGGGATTCGCTGGACGATTCCGCCCGGCGGGGCCTGCTCGAACAGATCAAGGGGATCGACTGGGACTCGGTGCCGGCGCTCGTGAAGACGTACGTGACCTCCAAGCCAGGCGCGGACATCAGCCCCGAGGACATCGAGCCCGCGCCGTACTACCCGCGTGATTTCACCGCCCCCGGACGCGGGTGGAACCGGGCCAAGTATGAGGTCATGGGCGAAGATTTGCTGCGCCAGGGCAAGGTCGCGGCGTTCACCGTCGCGGGCGGGCAGGGGACCCGACTTGGATTCGACGGCCCCAAGGGCGCGTTCCCCGGCGGGGCCGTGACCAACAAGCCGCTGTTCGCCTGCTTGGCCGACTGGATCGTCGCCGCGCAGAAGCGCTACGGCCGGACCATCCCCTGGTACATCATGACCAGCCCCATCAACCACGAGGCCACGGTCGAGTTCTTCAAGAAGAACGACTACTGCGGCCTCAACCCGCGCGACATCATGTTCTTCTCGCAGGGCGTCATGCCCTCTTTCGATATGGCCACCGGCAAGGTGCTGCTGGCCGGCAAGGGCGAGATCGCCACCAACCCCGACGGCCACGGCGGATCGCTCCGCGCCCTGTGGAACTCCGGGGCGATCAACGACATGCGGTCCCGCGGTGTCGAACACATTTCATATGTGCAGATCGATAACCCGCTGGCCCGCGTGCTCGATCCGGTGTTCATCGGCCTGCACGCGTTCGCCCCCGATTCCTCCGGCGAGATGTCCAGCAAGATGGTCGCCAAGACCGACCCCGGCGAGAAGGTCGGTGTCTTCGCCAAGGCGCAGGGGAAGGTGCGGGTGCTGGAATACTCCGACCTGCCCAAGCATTTGGCGGAAGCCCGTAACGCCGACCACACGCTGAAGTTCAACGCCGGCTCGATCGCGATCCACATCATCGGCGTCGAGTTCGTGGCGCGGCTGAACAACGAGGGGCGTTCGACGCAGGGCGGCGGGCCGGGGGGATTCAGCCTGCCGTTCCACCGGGCGGAGAAGAAGGTGCCGTGCGTGGACCTCTCGACGGGCCAGCCGCTGAACCCGGCCAAGCCCAACGGCGTGAAACTCGAGACGTTCGTGTTCGACGCCGTGCCGCTGTGCCGGTCGAGCATCGTGTACGAGGCGGACCGGATCGACGAGTTCGCCCCGATCAAGAACGCCGAGGGGACCGACAGCCCCGAGAGTTGCCGCAAGATCCAGACCGAGCGTGCGGCCCGCTGGCTCGAAAAGGTGGGCGTGAAAGTGGCCCGCGACCAGCACGGCGAGTGCGAGTGTGTGATCGAGATGCTCCCGACGACGGCGATGGGGGCGGAGGATCTGGATGTTTCGCGGCTGCCGAAGAGGATCGGGGAGGGCGAGAAGGTGGTGCTGTGAGCGGGCGGGCGGTTGGCTGCGCCTTAGCGCTTGCGGTGCTTCTCCAGCCAGCGGGTCCGTGCCAGTTCGACAACGGCGACGCGCCCGGCGGTGCGACCCGATTCGACCTCGTGCAACGCTCGCTCGAAGAGCGCTTCCAACTCTGAGGGTGTTCCGGCTCTGGTGCGGAGGATGAGCACGCCCGCGTGCGCGGCCCGTTGAGCGGCCGCCGCGCGGGGGAATCCACGGTCGAGCGTGACCACACACCGGCCCACCCTGGAAGCCGCACGCAACACGTCCGCGTCGCTGCGGTTGAGGAGAGATTCGTCGCGTACCGTGTCGGCGTCGAGGCCTCGCGCCGTGGCAAGATCGCGCAGGCCCAGCGGCAGGTTCTCGTCCAACTTGATCTTCACCAATCAATCTCGGGTGCGTAGACCGCGTCGAGAACCGCCGCGGCAAACCCCGCGGCCGCCTCGATCTGGGCCTCGTTGAGATGAGGGAAGTGCTCGATCACCTCGGCGGGCGACATCCCTTCTGCGAGGCAGCCGAGGATGATCTTGATATGCACACGCGTGCCGCGGATCACGGGTTCGCCGGCGCACACTTGGGGATCGATCCTGATGAGCGGGTGATCTCTCAGGTTGATCGTGGGCAGCGATGAGGGCGGCGGCCTCTTCACGACCGAGAGCCGCGTCTCGGACACGCTGTCCGCTGAAACGTAGCGGGTGCGCCTGTTTCGGATGGTTTTCCGCGCTTCGTTGAGCAGCGTCCGGGGCGGGGCGGGCACCCGCCCGGTTCCGCGGGGGGGCGTCACGAGCCACCGCGCTTTCGCGGGCGGTCGAGAGCGACAATGTCGAGTTGCTCCGCCTCCGGATCGGCGAGGGCCACGAGCCGGAATGCGCCAGCGGTGCCCCAGCGCAAAGGCTTCACGTCAGATTTCGTCGGGGGAACCTCGGCGGTTTCAGCGAACAAGGCACGAGTCGAGCGGGCCCAGCGCCGGCATGTCGCGAGCAGTTCGCGGCGCTCCGTCGGCGTACACCGGGTCGAGAGGTAGGTGGCAACCGGGATCGGGAATCGAACTTGCATCATGGCGGATACCTGCGAGATCGGCGTGAAGTCTATACCCAGAGCATCCTCACATGTCCCCCCCGACATCGCTACCATCCGCCCGCCTCATGGCCGCGAACGTGACCGGACAACCCCCGCCCTCGCTCGGCAACTCGGCGTCCCATTCGGGGGGCGCGGACGGCCCTGCGCTGCTCCAGCGGATCGCCCGCGGCGACCAGTCCGCCGTCTCCGAGTTCATGAAACGCTACTCGGCGCTCGTCTGGAGCCTGGCCCGTCGCCTGGCGGCGAACGACCCCGACGCCGAGGACGCTGTCCACGAAATCTTCATTGATCTCTGGAAGTCCGCCGCCCGCTTTGACCCCGCGGTCGCCAGCGAGGTGACGTTCGTCGCCATGATCGCCCGGCGTCGGCTGATCGACCGTCGCCGACGGCTCGGGCGCATCCCCCGGATGGAAGCGGTGCGCGACGACGACGTGTCCCGTGCGGCGTCCGCCGGCGGCACCGGGCCGGGCGTGGACGGGGCACCCGGCAATGACATGTCCCGCACCGCCGAGGGGGCCGTGCAGACCAGTGAAGAGGCCCGGCGTGCGGCGTTGGAACTCAAGAACCTCAGCCTGGACCAGCAGAAAGTCCTCCGCCTGTCGATCTTCCACGGATTGTCACACGAGAAGATTTCTTCGGCCCTTTCCATGCCCCTTGGGACGGTGAAAACCCACGCCCGGCGCGGGTTGATCCGGCTTCGTGAATCGCTCGAAGGCGTTCGGGCGAAGAGCAGAACGGGGAATCCCGCCATATGAGCCACTTTGCGTCCGAGAACGACCGTGTCATGAACCTGCTGGCCGACGCCGCCAGCACGGGGCTTGACGCGCGCTCGGCGGACGAACTGGCGATGCTGCTGGGGGACGCCGGCGGGGCGGAAACGGAATCCATGGAACTGGCGGCTGCGGCACTCGATCTTGCCTTGCAGGGCGAGGCGGGCGTGGAAGCGATGCCGGCGCGGGTGATGGCGTCGGTGGCCGCCGAGGCCGCGAAGTTTGTGGGGGCGAGCGGCGCGAGCGCTTCAGCGTCCGCCACGAGCCCCGAGCGTCAGCGAGTGGGTTCTTCGAACTCGTCACCATCGCTCGCTCTGACGCGGGCCGAAGGCGACGCTGCGATCCCCTCCCGACCCGTGTTCCAGCCCGGCTCGAACGCCTCGCGTCCGACCAGTGGTTCCCCGGGGGGTGGGGGCGGGCTTGCCTATCTCGGATGGCTCGTGGCCGCCGCGGGCATCGCGTTGGCCGCGAGCGTTTGGCTGCCGCAGTTGGGGTCGAACGCGGGCGGTACTTCCGGGGGCGGCGGCGGAGCCGTTGCCTCGGGCACTTCCAAACTGACTTTCGACGACCTCAAGGCCCGCCCCGGCACCATCGAGATCGCGTGGAAGCCCCTTCCCGATGAGACGTGCCAGGAGAAGTGCTCGGGCGAGGTCATCTGGAACAACGAACTGCAGCAGGGCTACATGACGTTCAAGGGTCTCGCCGCGAACGACCCGGCGACGTTCCAGTATCAACTGTGGGTCTTCGATGCTTCGCAGAAGCACCCTGTTGACGGCGGCGTGTTCGATATCGCCGAGGGGAGCGCGAAGGTGAACTCGCGTGGCGAAGTGGTCGTGCCGGTGGTGGCGAAGATCCGGGTCGACACGCCGCAGGCGTTCGCCGTGACCATCGAGAAGCCCGGCGGCGTGGTGGTGAGCGATCAGAAGCGCATCGCGACGCTGGCACCGGTTTCGAAGGGGTGAGGGGTTTTCCATAGCACGGCTCCGGGGCGGCTCGGCTCCTGGTGGCACCGGCTTCCAGCCGGTGTTGGGAGTTGGGTCAACATCTTCGTTGGCATACGTGCCCATCCGCCGTCACCGGCTGGAAGCCGGTGCCACCGGGACAGTGCGACCTGTACCATTGAAACATGCCAACCCCAGCCGATCCGGCGGCGGCGAAGCCACGCGTGCGGGCCGAGTGCCCGCGCTGCGGGTATGACCTTTCGGGGGTGGTGGAGAGTTGGAAGGAGTCTTGCCCGCTTGATGGGGTTTGTAGTGAGTGTGGGCTGGAAGTGACTTGGGCGAAGGTTCTGCGCGTGCCTGGGCCACCTCGATGGTTTGTCGAAGGTGGCGAACGGTTTTCGCTGTGGCGTGCGCTCCGCACGTTTTTCATGCTATGCAGGCCTGTGCGGTTCTGGCGCTCTGTGGAACTATCGCATGAAGTGCGGCCGCGGCGAGCGGCGGCCGTCGCGGCCGGAGCGTTCGCAGCGCTGCTGTTGGCACGTTGGCTTGTCTCACTCGCTCTCGCCGGGCTGTATTCGAGTGGCTGGCTTGTTTGGCCCGGCGGCGACGGCAGGGTCACGGTCGCGGCGCAAGGCGTTTACGGCAAAACGAACGGCTTTGACGTCATGCCGCTGACCAACTCAGATGGGTGGGAGGCGGTCGCGATCGTCGTGGTACTGTGTTCGATCCCTTGGGCGATGGTCCTACTCGGGCTGGTTATCTCCGGCAGCCTTCGCGAAGCCAAAGTTCGACAGCGACATGTGATCCGCGCGGCGATCTATGGCGTTTCGATGGTTCCGTTGCTGATCTTTGCAGTTTCGACCGTTGGCCTGGGTGCGATTGCTCTGCAGAACATGTGGACAACAAAGGTGCTGCCGCCGGTCTTCGAAATGGTCGTGCCGGGGCTTCAGTTCGTATGGGTTTTCCTTTGGCCCCTCATCATGTTGGTGTGGTGGTGGGCGGCGTATCGATACTACATGCACCTGCGACGATCGTTGGTCGGGGCGGTATTGATGATGACGGCAGTGGTGATCGCGACACCGATTGTCATCCTTCTTGTCACCATGCTGTGGGCATTCTTGACGGGCCGGTGACGACAAAGGAGTTTTCGCGGGGTGATTCATCGCGCGTGTAGGGCACGACTGCATCGGTGGCACCGGCTTCCAGCCGGTGACGGCGGATGGGTCGGCATGCCAACGAAGATGTCGATCCAAAGCCCACTCCGGCTGGAAGCCGGTGCCACCCGGAGACCGGCGCCACCTGAGCCGATACGATCCCCCCATGCCCCACGAAGCCACCCTGAATCCCCCCATCGCCGCAAGCGTGCTTGAACTCATCCGCAAGGCCGACCCCGACGCCGCGGGGATGCTTGAGCGTGAAGAGGCGCGGCAGCATTCCACGCTGGAACTGATCGCATCCGAGAACCACGTTTCCCTGCCCGTCATGCACGCCATGGGGACGTGCCTGACGAACAAGTACGCCGAGGGGTACCCCGGTGCCCGGTACTACGGCGGGTGCGAGTTCCACGACCAGGTCGAGACGCTCGCCCGCGAGCGGTGCAAGCAGATGTTCGGGTGCAAGTTTGTCAACGTGCAGCCGCATTCGGGGGCGCAGGCGAACGCATCGGTGTTCCTGGCGCTGCTGAACCCCGGCGACACGTTCGCGTCGCTCGTGCTGGCCGACGGCGGGCACCTGTCGCACGGGCTGAAGGTGAACATGAGCGGGAAGTGGTTCAACGCCGTGCATTACCCGCTGCACTACGACAACGCGCACAAGGATTTCGAGCGGATCGACTACGACGCTGCGCGGGCGGTGTGCCTGGAGCACAAGCCGAAACTCATCATGTGCGGCTATTCGGCGTACCCACGCGTGATCGACTTTGCGCGGTTCCGCGCCATCGCGGACGAGTGCGGGGCCCTGCTGATGGCGGACATCGCGCACATCGCCGGGCTTGTCGCGGCGGGCGTCCACCCCTCGCCCTTCCCGCACGCCCACGTGGTGACGACGACGACGCACAAGACGCTCCGCGGGCCGCGCGGCGGGCTCATCATGACCAACGATGAGGAACTCGCCAAGAAGATCGACCGCGCTGTGTTCCCCGGCATGCAGGGCGGCCCGCTCATGCACGTCATCCTGGCCAAGGCCATTGCGTTCGGCGAGGCGCTCAGGCCGGAATACAAGACGTACCAGCAGCAGGTGGTGAAGAACGCGCGGGCCCTCGCCGCGGCGCTCACGGCCAAGGGCTACCGCATCACCAGCGGCGGGACGGACAACCACCTGATGCTGGTGGACCTGCGGGCGCGGGACCAATCGCTGACGGGGGCCGACGCCGAGAAGTGGCTCGAGGCGGCGGGGATCATCTGCAACAAAAACGGCATCCCGCGTGACCCGCTGCCGCCGAAGGTGACGGGGGGCATCCGCCTGGGGACACCGGCGACGACGACGCGGGGGCTGAAGGAAGCCGAGATGGCGACCATCGCGGACTTCATCGACCGCGTGCTCATCGGCAAGGGCGAGGCCAAGGTGACGGCGGCGGTGCGGAGCGAGGTGCGGGCGCTGTGTGAGCGGTTCCCGATGCCGCATTAGGGCGAGGGTTCACCGCGGAGACGCGGAGGACGGGGAGTCGGAGGGGAAGAGAGATTGAACGCGGAGTTCGCGGAGGGCGCGGAGAGGACATCTCTTGGCTGAGGAGCGCGGGATCGCCCCGGCGGTCTTGCTCAGGCGACTCGGCAGCCCGAAGGGCTGAGCGTCCGTAGCCGGTGGTCGAGTCTTCGAGACCACCGGAATCAAGACCACCGGTATCGGCGGCGAGGTTTCACGCCGACCCTGACAGGGTCGGCGTCTACCGGTGCCGACGCCGTTGCAATCCATCGGCCTTTCCGGGGGTCTCGAGGACTCGACCCCCGGCTATGGAAGCGCAGGCCTTCGGCCTGAAGACGGCACCGGGCACTCGACCACCTGACCACCTGACCACTCCCCCACTTGACCACTCGACCACTTCCGCACTACCGCACCAAACGCGCCCTGAGATAGTTGATCAAATCAATCTTCGTGATCAGCCCGTGGTACTGCCCGTGTTCGTCCACGACGATCGCCACACGGTCGGCGCGGAAGATCGGCATGAGGTCGTTCACGCTCGCGGTGGGGCGGATGGTTTCGAGGCGGCGGGTCATGTAATCCGAAACCGGCTTGTCGAACGCGGCGGGGTCGTGGGTCACCGCCAGCAGGATGTCGCCCTCATCGATCAGGCCGGCGATCTTGTGCCGGGCGTCCATGACGACCATCTGCGAGACGCCGTACATGCCCATGCGCTTGATGGCCTGTTTGACGGGCTCCTCGTCGCCGAGGGTGTAATCCTCCTTTTCGGAGTGCTTGCGGGCGATGAGGTCGGTCAGGTCGTTGCGTTTCTCGCGCTGGATGAAGCCGTTATCGATCATCCAGAAGTCGTTGAACATCTTGCTGAGGTACTTGCCGCCGGTGTCGCAGGCGAAGGTGACGACGTTGAGCGGCTTGGTCTGCTTCTTGATGAACACCGCCACGGCGTGCATCAGGCACCCGGTGCTCGAACCGGCCAGAACCCCCTCGGTTTTCAGCAGTTCACGCGCCGCGATGAAGGCGTTGGCGTCGGTCACCGCCACGGCCTCGTCGGCGAGTTTGATGTCGCAGATATCGGGCACGAAGTCCTCGCCCATGCCCTCCACCAGCCAACTGGTCGCGGTGACGTGCTTGCCCTCGTTCACCAGCGGGTGCAGCATCGAGCCGGCGGGGTCGGCCAGGACGAGTTTGACGTTGGGGTTCTTCTCGCGGAGGAACTTGCCGCAGCCGGTGAGCGTGCCGCCCGAGCCGACGCCGGTGACGAACGCGTCGATCTTGCCGTCCATCTGGGCCCAGATCTCGGGGCCGGTGGTCTCGTAGTGCGCGCGGTTGTTGTCGAAGTTGGAGAACTGGTTGATGTAGACGCTGTTGGGCGTGGCCTTCGCCAGGTTCGCGGCGACCTCTTGGTAATACTCCGGGTGCCCCTTCTGCACATCGGAGCGTGCCAGGACGACTTCGGCGCCCATGGCGCGAAGGTGCTGGATCTTCTCCTGCGACATCTTGTCGGGGACGACGACCTTGAGGCGGTAGCCCTTCTGGCCGGCGACGAGCGCGAGGCCGAGGCCGGTGTTGCCCGCCGTGGCCTCGATGATGGTGGGGGGCGGGTTGCCCTTCGGGTCGAGTTTCCCGGCCCGCTCGGCGCCCTCGATCATCGAAAGCCCGATGCGGTCTTTGATGGAGCCCGCGGGGTTCAGCAGTTCCATCTTGGCGAACACGCGGCAGCCCGCGGGGTTCGCGGCGGTGCCGGCGGGGAACATGCGGGTGAGTTCCAGCATCGGGGTGTGCCCGATCATGGAAAGCACGCCGTGGTGGACCGAGCCGCCGGTGGTTTGGGTGGAAGCGCTGGGTTGCGTGGGTGTTGCGGTGGCGGGCATGGTGCGGGTCCGGTTTCCGGGGGGCGGGGGAGCGGGGGGGCGGGGGGGCGGGCTGGATGAGCGAGGCCGAGAGTTTAGGGCGAAAAGATGCGATGGGTGCCGGGGTACGGCGTCCTCGCCGTGCCCCGCGAATCGCCGGGATCGGGTCGGGGTACGTCGAAGACGCCGTACCCCGGCACCGGTTGAGTCCTGGCCCTAAAGCAGCGTGCCGCTGAGGATCAGTTTCGCGCAGGTGAAGTAGATGATGATGCCGGTGACGTCGACGAGGGTCGCGACGAAGGGCGTCGAACTGGCGGCGGGGTCGAGCCTCAACCGCTTCAGCACGAACGGCAGCATGCTCCCCATGATGCTCCCCCACATCACCACGCCCGTCAGCGTCGCGAACATCGCCACGCTGAGAATCCGGTAATGCTCGGCGGCGTCCTTGTCCGACCACCACCCCATCCATCCCCACAAATTGATTCGGAACAGCCCGATGAACCCGATGCCAAGCCCCAGCAAGAGGCTGCAGAGGAGTTCCCGGCGCAGCACGCGCCACCAATCGCCCAGTTTGATTTCCTGCAGCGCCAGAGCGCGGATGACCAGCGTGGACGCCTGAGAGCCGGAGTTGCCGCCCGAACTCATCACCGCCGGCAGGAAGATCGCCAGCACCGTGGCCTTCTGGATCTCGCCGTCGTAATACTGCAGGGCGTTGCTGGTGAGCAGTTCGCTCATGAACAGCAGGCCCAGCCAGGTGCCGCGTTTGCGCACCAGGTGCAGCAGCGGCGTGGCCATGTAGGGGTCGTCGAGCGCCTCGACGCCGCCGATCTTCTGGATGTCCTCCGTCGCCTCTTGCTCGGCGACGTCGGCCAAATCGTCGTGTGTGACGATGCCCAGCAAAACGCCGCGGGAATCGACGACGGGCAAGGCCACACGGTCGTAGCGCTGCAACAACCGCACGGCCTCCTCCTGGTCCTGCTCGGCCCGCAGCGTCACGAACGAGCGGTTCATCAGCGATTCGACGATGTCCTCCGGCGACGCCAGCAGCAACTGGCGCAGGCGGATGTCGTCGATCAAGACGCCCTGCTCGTTGGTCACGTAGACGACGTTGATCGTCTCGGCGTCGCGCCCGTGCCGGCGCAGGTGTTCGAGTGCGTGCGCGATGGTCCAGTCCGAACGCACGCGGACATAGTCGGGCGTCATCAGTCGCCCGACGCTGCCGGGCTTGTAGCCCAGGATCGCCTGCGTCTCCTTGCGGTCCTCGGGGTTCAGGCTGGCGATCAGCCGCTGGGCCACCTCGGCGGGCAGTTCATCGATCAGCCGCACGCGGTCGTCGGGGTCCATCGCCTCGAAGATGCGGACCGACCCTTTGTCGCCCAGACGCGCGATGATCTCTTCCTGCTTCTCCACCGCAAGGTACGTGAAGACCTCCGCGGCGTCGTCGCGCAGCAAAAACCGGAACGCCACGGCGGCCTGGTCGGCCTCAAGGTTCGACAGGATCTCCCCCACGTCCGCCGGCGGGATGCTGGTGAGCACCTCGCGCAGTTCCGAATACCGAGCATCATGGATGAGCTCGCGCACTTCGGGTTCGATGAGGTGGGCGGTGGGGTTCATCGTGAGCCTCGACGCTTGCGATACGGAAAAGAGGATTCACCGCGGAGTTCGCGGAGAGCGCGGAGGGATGCACAGGGGAGAGGGAGAGAAAGCCGGAGTTGCGGAGTGGTGTGTCTGCCGCGCGCTTCTGAACCCAACTCGCGACACCCTACACCCTATCCCCTACACCCTTTGATGCATCTCTCCGCGTACTCCGCGCCTTGGCGGTGAAAACTCCGAGAAAACGAAAAAGCCCACGCACGTTGCGTGGGCCTGTGGTGTACCACTGTCGCGCTCGGATTCCAAGCGCGGCGTCCTGGATTTCCGCGAGGCAACCGACTTAGAGCGTCGCGGAGGTGTAGGGCAAGAGGGCCATGAACCGGGCCCGCTTGATCGCCTGACCGATCATCCGCTGCTCGCGGGCCGAGGAGCCAAGACGCTTGCGGCTCAGAATCTTGCCGTTGGGCGACATCATCCGCCGGAGGTTCTCGACGTCCTTCCACTCGACATGGGTGATGCCCAGGCCGGAGGTCTTGGTGGCACGCGGCTTGGGGCCGGGCATGCCGGGGATGGCCTCAGCGCCCGCGGCGGCGACGCCGTTGGCGGGGGCGGGCGAGTAGGGGGCGGACGCGGGGGCGGAACGGTTGAACTGCGACATCGAAAAAACTCCTCGTCGTGGTCATTCGGCCCCGCCAACGGGCGGAGCGACGGGATTCACGGGGAAACGGGGGAGGAAGAGGGTAGCGGGAAGCCGAGCGTGCGTCCACCGAACCGGGGCATTCGGGACGAACAGGAGAAAATATGTCAAGAATGCTTGACACGATATCGATGTCGTGTATATTTGACATTGTGTCAATGATTCAGGTCATTTCAGAGCCGGAAGGAGGCCCGATGGGTGCTTCGTTTGAGGAAAAGAGTGTCTGGGTGCAGTTGGTGGCGACGGTGCTGGGGTTCGCGGGGTACATGGCCGCCGCCGGGAAGATGCTGGCGGCGGGGGAGAACGAGATGTCGGCATATGCGGGGGTGTTCGGCGTGTCGGTGGGGCTCATGGTCGTCGTGATGGTCGCCGGGCACATTGTGGCGGCGCTGCTGGGCAAGCCCGAAGGCCCGGACGAGCGGGACCGTCTGATCGCGTGGAAGGCCGAGCATCGCTCGGGGTGGATGCTCGTGACGGGGGTGCTGGTCACGCTGGCGTGCATGGTGTTTCTGAAGGAACCGGTGTGGCCGGCTCACATGCTGGTGATCTCGCTCTTCATGACCACGATCCTGGGGTTCCTCCTGCGGATCGTCTATTACCGCAAGGGGGTGTGAGCATGTCGCCGTGCAAACTGGTGATCGAGAACCGCATCCGGCGGCTGCGGTTTGAGGCTTCGGAGATGACGCAGCAGGCGCTCGCCGATCGGGTCGGGGTGAGCCGTCAGACGGTCAACGCGATCGAGGGGGGGAAGTACTTCCCCTCGCTGGAGGTGGCGTTCCTCATCGCGCGGACGTTTGGGAAGCCGCTCGAAGAGGTCTTCATCTGCCCCGAATCGTCGGTGTGAATCGCTACCAGAACAGCGCCTGAAAAAGGCTCTGCCGCCACCAGTCCCACTGGCTGCCCGGCCACCACTGCACCGTGGCCAGCCCGGTCAGGAACGCGATCGTCAGCACCGACGCGGCGACAGCGTGGGGGTGTTCGAGTTTTAGATAGCGCGACACCGCGAACCACCAGTACACCCCCAGCCACACCCCGGCGACGACCATCGCCCAACTGGCCCGGAAGCCGCAGACCTGGAGGAACTGCCACGGGTCCCTCGGCGGGCCGGCGACGTTGCGGGTGGAGACCAGCAAGATGGCGATGCGGGCCAGGCGGAAGGCGAGCATGATGGTGGCGACGCCGAGGACGCCGTAGACGCCGGCGCGCCAGATGTGGGCGCCCTTGACGCGGGCCTGGCTGAGGGTCGTGCCCAGGACGATGAAGACCAGCGGCGCGACGATGGACGCCACGGGGACGATCCAGAAGTACGGGTTGGTGGATCGTTCCCAGGGCCAGACGAGGGCGACGAGGGTGTAGACAAACGCCGCGCCGGGGCGGCCGATGCCGGCGAGGCCCTGATAGAGCACCCACGACGCGGCGCAGGCATAGATCATCGCGACTGAGACGAAGGTGAAGCCCCACAGCGCGTTCGGGTCGGGCCTGTGACGCAGCCGGATGGCCGACCAGAAGTGCCACGGGCGCAGCACCCGCCACCACGTCCGTCTCGACATCCGCGGCCCGGGCGGCAATCGGCTGCCCTCACGCTCGGCGAACCACTCCGGGGGCGGCTGGTCCGGGGTGAAGAAGTCGGACCACTGGATTTCGAGGCCGCATTCGCTGCACTGGCCGCACAGGGGGCAGGCTTCTTCCCAGGTGGGGGGGAGTGCGGAAAGGTCGTAGCCGCAGCGGGGACATTCGCAGGGCGGGAGTTCGGGCGCGACCACGCCCTCGGTGAGGTGGTGCTCCGGGGTGGTGGCGGGGGCGTCGATCATGTGGGGGCGGTCGGGCAGCGCTGGCACCGGATGGGAAGATATCCCTGCTTCGCGGGATAGAAAAAAGAGGGCTGATCGAACCGCCCAGTTTCGGGGCGAGATTCAGCGAAAACGTGAATCAGCATGCCAGAATGAGGCTTTTTGACGACTTTGACGATGAAAATAATGAAGAAATCGCAAAATCTCGGCTGAGGTCGGCCACGAATCATTGACGATGGCCCGACAAGGGATATGGTGTGATCGACGGCGGCCGGGAGCCGCCTCACACGTCGTTTCGATTCGTTTTGTCAACAGTTCCGGCTTGATCGCCGGGGTGCCGGGTATCGCCCCTTTCGGGGGATGCCGGCAGGAAGGGAAGAGACCATTATGAAGCGTTCCATCTGTTCTGTGTTCGGCGTTGCCACCCTGGGTGTTTCCGCCTCGGCGGGGATTCTCAACAACTACAACCTCATCACGCTTGGCAACCTCGACTCGAACTCCGAGGTCGAGGGCCGGGCCTACATCGGCGGCAGCATCGTCGGCCAGGACTCGTCCAACTACGGCACCATGCTCCTGCCCCGCACGGACTATGCCGACGTCGACGTCCTGACGGTCGTCGGCAACGTCAGCAGCGGCAACCCCCTGCAGGTCAACTCCGGCGACTTCCGCTACGGCGGCAGCCTCAGCCGCATCGTCAACACCAACGGCGTCGGCGGCCAGACTTTCGCTGATCCCAGCGTCGCCTCCACCCTCTCGGGGGTGCAGGCCGCGCTCACCGGCGCTTCGGCCAGCATGCTGGCCCTCACGGCGGACAGCACCGCCAGCCTCCCCAGCGGCCAGCCCGCCGCCGCGATTTTCAACTGCAACCCCGGCAGCGACGGTATCGCGGTTTTCAACGTCAGCGGTGCCCAGGTGTTCTCGAACAACCTCGTGCAGCAGATCGAACTGAACCTCAACGGCGCTTCCGCCGTGGTGATCAATGTCTCGGGCACGAACATCACGTTCAACCAGGGCAACATGGTCAACACGTGGAACACCGCCTTCGCCCGCGCCAACGTGATCTGGAACTTCCACCAGGCGACGAACATCGTGTTTGAGCGCACGATCAACGGTGCCGTGCTCGCGCCCCTGGCCAACGTCCGCAACACCTCGGTGATCGAAGGCTCGGCCTTCATCGGCGGCGTGTTCACGCAGCGCGCCGAGGTCCACCTGCCCGGTTACACCGGCTACGTGCCGACCCCCGGCGCGGCGGGCCTGCTCGGGCTGGCCGGTCTGGCCGCGGCGCGTCGGCGTCGGTGAGCGAATGTGCTCAACGAGGGCATGAAACTTGACCCCGCTTTGGCGGGGTTTTTCTTTGGACGGCGCGCGGGGAGCGCCGAAGTGGGCTGAAGCGGACCCCGGTTCTCATCCGCGCTTCTGAAACCTGGCCGATGGCCCTCGCTTGCGCTTCGGGTTCGTTTCAGACGGCCATGAACGAACCCGAAGCGCAAAAGGTTTATGCACCATTGGAGGGGGTGAGGCTGCGTTGTGCGCGGAGTTGGTTGATCATCAGTTTGGCTCGGACCCACTGTCGGACGCGGCGGTGGGTGCGGACCCAGGCCGGCAGGCAGGTCAGCCCGCAGGCGCTGGCGGTCAGCGTGCCCAGGAACCGCTCGATGCCCCATCGATGCTGGTGGAGCTCTTTCCCGAAGGCGTTGAACGGCGACTCGAGCATGTCGCGGCTGTGCAGGCGTGCCGGGTGCTGAGCCCGGTGCCCGGTGCGGCGGCCCGGGCCGTAACGCCGGGGGATGACGCCCTGCACGCCCCGCCGGGCGGCCAGCGCGAACAGCTCGTTGGAGTCGTCGTTGGCGTCGGCCAGCAGGTCGCCCTCGCCGGGCAGGTCTTGCAGCAGACGCTTGCCCATCGTGCGTTCGTCAGCGTTCATCGCCGCCACGCGGTAGCCCCAGACCACGTTGTGCAGGTCGATGAGCAGGTGGAGCTTGTAGCCCTTGGACTTGCCGCCCACGGCCCGCCCGTACCCGGCCTGCCGATCGGTGCTGTGGTTGGCGATGGGCATGGGCTTGCCGTCGATCATGAAGACCAACGCGGGGACCTTGCCCTTGCGGAGCACCCGATGTTCCAGGCGTGCCGCCAGGCGCTCGACGGCGGGTGTGCGCAGTCGCCGCGACATGACCGACTGCGACGGCAGCGGGCCGCGGAACAGGCCCTTGGGCCAGTTGGCACGGTCGCAGGCCCAGTACGTCGGCCGGTCGTGGATGGCGGCCCAGAGGTATACAGCGAGAATGGTGCCGTCGGTGTACTGTTGTCTGCGGCTCTCACGGCGTCGTCCCAACCGGCGAAGATGCTCCAACAGCCACGTGTACAACTCGCGTTCCATGCTCGTTCTCCTGGTGTCTTGGCGGACAACAGCGAGCATGAACGCGAGCTCACTTTCGCGCAAGTTAGCGGGCGCTAGTCGCGCATAATCCTCTTGCGCTTCGGGTTCGTTATGGGCGGCCGTTGACGAACCCGATGCGCAAGCGAGGGCCACCACACGAGCCGCTGCAGCGCGAAACTCAATCGAAATCCGCATGATGCCCAGCATGCGGTCCATGAGGAGCGTGCGGTCACTTGGTTACGCAACAATCACGGCGTCGCCACGGGCTTCACCGGCGCATCGATCAGCCAGCGGTCCAGATTTGGGCCGGTGATGTTCAGCGTTGCGACCACCTTGCCGTCCTTGTCGTAGACGAGCACCTTGCCGCCGGTGAGGTCGGCGTCGCCCGGGATGGGGTCGAAGTCGCCGACCTTGACGTTGTCGGTGGCGGCGGTGGCCAGGGCGTCGATGCGGCGCGACACGCGGTCGAGTTCTCGCTCCAGCAGTTCGTAGCGGCGCTGCTCGCGCTTCAGTTCGGCCATCTCCAGCGTGCCCGCGGGGGCGTCGGTGCCGGTGGGCTGCCAGGCGTCGCCGTTCATGCGGAGTTGGATCGCCTTGACGGCGGCGGACAGTTGCTTGTCTTTGAGGTGTTCAAGGATCCACGCCGGATCGCTCCAGCGCTGCTGATCGTCCCCGCCGGCGAGTTTGCCCTTGGCGCGGATGATCTCTTCGGTGCGGCGGACGCGGACCATCTCACGCTGCTCGTCGAGCGTCATGGGCACATAGAAGCCCGGCGACGGGTCCACGCCCCACTGGGTCGATTCCGGTGTGCGGTGCAGGCAGCGCCCTGAGGGGAGGTAGTAGTACGCCTCGGTCACTTTCAACTGGCCCTCGCCCGAGGCGAGGCGATACAGCGTCTGCACGATGCCTTTGCCGAAACTCCGGGTGCCCAGGGCGATGGCGCGGTGGTTATCGACGAGCGCGCCGGACACCACCTCGCTGGCCGAGGCGCTGCTCTCGTTGAGCATGATGAGCATGGGGAAATCGGGGAGCGTCCCCTCGGCACGGGCCATGGCCCGCTCCTCGCGCGTCCGCCTGCCCTTGGTCGAGACGATCACGCCCTCCTTCAAGAACAGGTCGGCCATTTCGATGGCGGCGTTCAGCGAGCCGCCGCCGTTGTACCGGAGGTCGAGCACGAGGCCGCGCATGCCCTGCGAAAGGAGTTTCTCGCACGCGGCCTTGAGTTCCGGGATCGTCCCGCCGGTGAACTGGGTGACGCGGATGTAGCCGATCTTCTGGACCGGATCGGCCATGAAGTCCCACTCTTGTGTGTCGCCCACGCGGTGCAGGCCCTTGACGGTCGAGGTGACGATCTTCTGTCGGATGATCTTGAGGTCGAAGCGGACGCGCCCGGGCTTGGCACCCGGGGATTCCGGGGCATCGGCGGGCGCGGTGGGTTCTAGGGCCCCCGACGGTGCCGCCGACTTGTCGCCCACGCGCTCGATGGTGAGACGGACCACGCTGCCGGGCTCGCCCATCAGGCGGTCGATCACTTTCTCGACGCCCTGGTTGAAGGTGGTCACGCCGTCGACGGCGACGACGAGGTCGTCGGCCTCGATCCCGGCCTTCCACGCGGGCGAATCATCCAGCGGCGAGGCGATCTTCAGCCAGCCGTTCTCGGTGTCGACCTCGGCCCCGATGCCGACGTACTCGCCGCGGACTTGCTTATCGAAGTCCTTCTCCTCTTCGTTGGGGATGAACTCGGTGTAGGGGTCGTCGAGGGATTCGATCATGCCGCGCACGGCACCCTCGCGCATCTTCTTGAGGTCGGGGTCTTTGAAGAAGTGCTGGTCGATGCCGACGAGGATGTCGGTCACAGGGTTGGCCCATTCAAAGAGGTTGGTCTTGTCCGGGCCGGACCCCACCGCCGTGGCCCCGTCCCCGCCGGCTGCTCCGGTCAACCGGGCCACACCCACGCCCGCCAGGACCGCCAAAGCCAGAATCGCCATCCGTTTGCCGCTGAGCACGAGGAATCTCCTGATCGAAGTGGGCTTGATCGTTGTTGGGGTCATGGTAGCCCTCGGCGCGCGAGCGACCTCGGGCCCGGATGAATCGGGACAACGGGTCTACCGGCGGTGGGGCGGAAGGTTGTTGGGGGGCGGGGAGGATGGATTCCGTGACACGGGTGCCGGAGCAGGCCGGGTGCCGGGGTACGCGTCCTCGCGTGCCCCGCTTGATGCCACCACGTCGGGGCACGGCGAAGCGCCGTACCCCGGCACCCTCCGTCCTCCACTCCGCGTGAGGAAAAGAAACACGGCCTCGCTCGGAAGCGACGCCGTGGCAAGGTCATTGGTTTCATTCAAACGAATCAGGCGGAAGCGACGCCGGTCACTCCTTGACCTTGAACTCCGCGTCGACCACGTCGTCCTTCTTCTCGGCCTCGGAGGTGGCACCGCCGCTGCCCGCGGGTGCCGCGCCGCCCGCCGCCTGGGCCTTGCTGGCCTCGTACACGGCCTTGCCCAGTTCCATGGAGGCGTTCTCGAGTTCCTTCAAGGCCCGCTCGATGGCGGTCTTGTCGTCGCCCTTGATCTTCTCTTCGACGCTGGAGATGGCGGACTCGATCTTGCCGCGGGCCTCGGGGGTGACCTTCGCGCCGTGCTCCTCAAGGGCCTTGCGGCTCTGGTGGACGTGGCTCTCAGCCTTGTTGCGGGTGTCGATCAGTTCGCGCCGGGCCTTGTCGCTGGCGGCGTTGGCCTCGGCCTCGCGCTTCATCTTCTCGATTTCGGCCTTGTCGAGGCCGCCCGAGTTCTTGATCTCGATCTTCTGGCTCTTGCCGGTGGCCTTGTCGGTCGCCGACACGTTCAGGATGCCGTTGGCGTCCAATGCGAACTCGACTTCGATCTGCGGCATGCCGCGGGGGGCCGGAGCGATGCCGCTGAGGTCAAACCGTCCCAGCGTGCGGTTGTCGGCGGCGAACTCGCGCTCGCCCTGCAGCACGTGGATGGTCACGCTGTTCTGGTTGTCGCTCGCGGTCGAGAAGACTTCCTTCTTGCTGGTCGGGATGGTCGTGTTGCGGGTGATGAGCGGGGTCATCACGCCGCCGAGGGTTTCGACGCCCAGGCTGAGCGGGGTCACGTCGAGCAGCAGCACGTCCTTGACGTCGCCCTGCAGCACGCCGCCCTGGATGGCCGCGCCCACGGCGACGACTTCGTCGGGGTTCACGCTCTTGTTGGGTTCCTTGCCGAAGACGTCCTTGGCGATGGCCTGCGCGCGGGGCATGCGGGTGGATCCGCCCACCAGCACCACCTCATCGATCTTGCTGATGTCGACCTTCGCGTCCTTGAGAGCCTGCTGGCATGGGGCCTTGAGGCGCTCGAACAGGTCGGCGGTGATCGACTCGAACTTCGCCCGCGTGATGGTCATCTGCAGGTGCTTGGGGCCGTTCTGGTCGGCCGTGATGAACGGCAGATTGACCGACGTTTCCTGCATGGTCGAGAGTTCGCACTTGGCCTTCTCGGCGGCCTCCTTGAGGCGCTGGTAGGCCATCGGGTCCTTGCGGATGTCGATGCCCTGCTCCTTGCGGAACTCCTCGGCGACGAAGTCGATGAGGCGCTGGTCCCAGTCGTCGCCGCCCAGGTGGGTGTCGCCGTTGGTGCTGAGCACCTCGAACACGCCGTCGCCGATATCGAGGATGGACACGTCGAACGTGCCGCCGCCGAGATCGAAGACCGCGATCTTCTCGTTTTTCTTCTTGTCGAGGCCGTAGGCCAGTGCGGCCGCCGTGGGCTCGTTGATGATGCGCTCGACCTTCAGGCCGGCGATCTCGCCCGCGTCCTTGGTGGCCTGGCGCTGGGCGTCGTTGAAGTACGCCGGCACGGTGATGACGGCCTTATCGACCTTCTCGCCCAGATAGTCCTCGGCGGTCTTCTTCAGGTTCATCAGGATGAACGCGGAGACCTGCTGCGGCGTGAACTCGCCCTGGTTCACCTTCACCTTCACGTCCTCATCGGCGCCGCCGACGAGGGTGTAGGGAACCTTCGACTCCTCATTGCCGGCCTTGCCGTAGCCGGAATCAACGCCGCCGGCGACCTCGGAGCGGCGACGCCCGATGAACCGCTTGATCGAATAGATCGTGTTCTTGGGGTTCGTAACCTGCTGGTGCTTGGCGGGCTGGCCCACAAGCCGCTCGCCCTTGTCGGTGAAGCCGACGACCGAGGGGGTGGTGCGCGAGCCGGAAGAGTTGATCAGCACCTTGGGCTGGCCGCCTTCCATGATGGCGACGCAGGAGTTGGTGGTGCCGAGGTCGATGCCGATGGTTCTGGACATGGTTTGGTTTCCTTTGCTGTGCGGACGGGGGAGGGGTGCAAGGGGCGTGCCAGCGCTTTGAGAGCGGTTGGGGGGCTTCGAAGCCCCGTTCCTAGGCATTGCACAGGCCCTACCCCGACGATCCCGGCGACGAGGGCAAATGCCCCTGCCAGAATGACAGAGCGAACGTCATCCGAACGGGCGGGGCGTCACGGCATCAGGTGGCACCGGCTTCCAGCCGGTGATAACGATGGATCAGATTCCCTGCGGAATTGCAGGCCTCTGCCGACACGGGCTGGAAGCCCGTGCCACCTGGAGTGAGCCGTCCGGCCTCACCCCGGCAGCATCCGCCCAACCGTCCGCGGCCTGAACGGGAAATCCCGCGCCACACTCCGCAGGTCATCCAGCGTCACGGCGTTGATCGCGTCGAGTTCCTTCTCCAGCGGGCGGTACGTCTTTTCGTACGTCCACATCCGCCCAAGCCGCTGCATGCGCCCGCTCGGCCGCTCGCCCGCCAGCGTCACGGCGGTGGCGAGTTTGTTCCGCAGGCGCTCCAGATCATCCGGCGTAAGTGACGCGACCAGCCCATCGATCTCTTTTTCGACCGTCGCCCACACTTCATCCGCCCGGTCGGGGTCGCAGGAGGCGAAGGCGTAGTAGTCGCCGCAGCCGTCGCGGGGGTCGAACGACGCGGCGGCTTCCTCGGCGGTGCCGGGTTCGACGAGCGCCCAGTGCAGGCGGCTATTGTCGCCGCCGCCCAAGACTTGGGCGAGCATGCTGGCGGCGTAGCGGCGCGGGTCGGTGCTGCTCGGCCCCGGGCAGATCATCAGCAGGTAGGCGCGGTTGACCTTGGGATCGCGCAGCGTGAAGTCGTGGTCAAGCGTGGAGGGCACACGAACGTCGCGCTTCGCGCCGGTGTTGCCCCAGTGGCCGCAGAGTGATTTGACCTGCTCGACCGCCTTTGCGAAGTCCACTTTCCCCGCAAGCGCCACCACCGTGTTGTCGGCGCTGTAGCGGGCATCGAAGTACTTCTGCATCTCGTCGCGCTGCAGGGCCTTGATGGTGTCGTCGGTGCCCAGCACGCGGTGGGCCAGCGGGTGCGTGCCGAAGTAGTGTTCGAGGGCCTGTTCGTACAGCACCCAGAACGGATTGTCCTTGTACATCGCGATCTCTTCCAGGATCACGCCCTTCTCGGTGTCGAAGTCGGCTTGGCGCAGGGCAGGGCGGAGGATGTCGGAAAGGATGTCGGTGCCGCGGCCGAAGAACTCGGGGAGCATCGAGGCATAGAAGCAGGTGATCTCGGCGGAGGTGTACGCGTTGTAGTTGGCGCCGATCTCGTCGAACTCGCGGTTGACATCGTCCGCCGAACGCTTGGCGGTGCCCTTGAACATCATGTGTTCGAGGAAGTGCGAAACACCCATGAGCCGCGGCTCCTCGTCGCGCGCCCCGGTGCGGACGAAAAAGCCGCACGCCGAGGTGTGGGCGGAAGGATCGGTCTCGGCGACGATGGTCAGGCCGTTGGGGAGCGTGGCTTGCTGGAAGGTGGCGGGCATGGGGCCAGTGTAGGAATCGTTGCGGTGGAGGGGGCGAACCCGTAGAATGCGGGCATGATCAGCGGCATCATCGGCGCACTCATCCTCGCCCTCGACATCGTCGCCATCTACGGCGTGCTCACCAGCGGGATGAGCACCGGCAAGAAGGTGCTGTGGATCCTCATCATCCTGCTGCTGCCTTTGCTGGGCATGATCCTGTGGTTCCTGCTGGGCAAGAAGTAAAGAATGGCGAATGTGCGAATTGTGTGAAACATCCCGTCGCGGCGATCACGTGGGGTGACTTCGAGCAAGCGGCGCGCAACCGTTTCGTGATCCGTGACACTCATTTGTTCTCCGGCGTCCCGCGGCTGAAACCCCCGGGCCGAAGTTCTCGAATAGTCGGTCCCCGCGACGATCGAGCGCCCGCCCGATCGGTGCCCTTTGGGTTGGAGGGACCGTGCATAACAGCATTTCCAGAGCGATCATCGGCGGAACGGCGGCCTTGATCACCACGCTGTGCCCGGAGACTCTCGCCATCAGCGGCGGGCGGGAGCCCGCTGTCGAGGACGCTCGGTTCGACGCGGTGTGCGCCTTTTCAAGGGCCGACCCGGCGTATCTGCCGTCGAACAATTCCTTCGGCTCCGGGACGCTCATCGCGCCCTCAGTTGTGGTCATTGCGCAGCACCTGATCAGCCTGCCCGACGGAGCGGGGCGGCGGGTGTGCGATGCAGGGTTTGATTCGCAGACCGGCGGCGGGCCCTTCGCGGTCCGGTTCCGTCGCCGCCCCGACGGAACAGTGGGATCGAACAGCGCCGGCGCGGGTTCGTTCTTTGATGTCCGTGTGCAGCGGATCGAGGCGGTTCCGGGGTGCCCGGACATCGCGATCGCCCATCTGGCCGAGCCGGTGAACCACATCCCGCCCATGCCGGTGTCTTTCGATTCACGCACGGTTCGAGGCTCGCGGGTCACCCTCGCGGGATGGGGCCACGACGGGCCCGACCGTCAGAATCTGGGGAATCGGGGGCGACTTTTGATCGGGGATTGCGGGCTTGGTCGGCCGATCTCCGGCGGGACATCCCTCGCATGGGCCGGCGGGCAGCAGGCCAATCTGTACGATTCGGGCGGCGCGGTGGTGGTCCAGGGAACGTGCGGCACGCCCGTGCTCGTGGGTGTCATCACCAACCCCACAGGCGGTGTAGGGCTCGGGGAACTGCCAACCCGGCTGCGCCAACTCGCATCAACAAAAATGACATGCGACGTCACGGGGCAGGATTCGCTGTACGTCACCCCTCCGCCGGAAACACCCGTCACGCCGCCGGGGACCGGGTGGGACCCCGGGCTCCCATCCGACCCGCCGCGTTCGGCGGCGCCGCAGTCGCCCTTTGGGCCGCTGGCGGGCGCTTGGAGCGTGGGACGGATGACGTTCGAGGTGTCCGACCTCTCGCGGCTCGAATCGTTGACGAAGGACAAGCGCGACCTGCGCAGGCTCGCGGTCACGCTCTGGTACCCCTGCTCGCCGGCGGCGTCATCCCGCGCATCCGCATTCACTTCCGATATTCCGGCGTTCGCGGCCCGCGCGGCACCCGAGTTCCGCGTTCGCACGTCGGAGATGCAGGCTCGGTTGATCGGGCTTTCGCCGCGATCATGGGAGCGGGCCAACCCCGCCTCAACGGGAACTCTTCTGCCGGTGGTCCTGCTTGAGCACGACGTCGGCCGTTCACCCGAGCAGTACGCGTCAACCGGCGAGGACCTGGCCTCCAACGGGTTCCTCGTCGTCGCGGTCAACCACACGTTTGATTCTGTCGCCAGCGTCACGCTCGCGGGCCTTGCCAAGCCCAGCACCGACGGCCGGGCCTACCTGCGCGCCCGTGCCGACCTGGCGCCTTCGCAACTCAGGGCGATCCTCGCCCGATGGACGACCGATTCATCCCTGGTCATCAACACACTGCACCGCACGCTCGGGACAATCGGGCAGGCCGGATTGGTCATCCGAGCGGACTTCACGAGGGTGATCGCCGTGGGCCATGGCGTAGGTGCCGCAGCTGCGGCGACCTTGTGCTCAGCCGACCCCCGGATGCGGTGCGGGGCGGCACTTGATGGGTTGGTCCCGAACTTTGGCGCCGTCCCACGCTCGCCCTTCATGGTCTTTCAGACAAACCGATCGGCGAGCACGACCGAGCCGCCGGAGGTTCCGGGCAAGGCGTTGCTCCGTCAGTTGGGACTGAACGCCGCTCAATACAGCGTGTATCGGCAAGCGGCGGTTGAAGCACTGAGGGCTACGGCACAGTCACCCCAGTCGGGCGGTGCAAGACTCGTCATCGGGACCGATGACCACGAGGCGTTTTCGGATGCGTCGTTGCTGCGCGGCACGGGCCCGCAGCCCGCAGAGGCAAGGGCACGGGCCGCGGTGAACGCGCACGTCGTTTCCTTTGCTCGGGCGATTCTGTTGCAAGAAGGCTCAGCAGCCCTTTCGGGGCTTTCGGCTTCGTATCCGGAAGTCCGGGTGGACCTGCCGTTGCCATGAAATGCAACGGATGAGGGTGACACCGGGCTGTGCGCCTCCGTCCGGGCGTGAAAAGGGTCCGCTGGTGTTCCCGTCCTGTCAGTCGATCCCATGCGAACCGCGGTGGTACCTTTTCGGGCGCGCGCATGCCCGACCCGAATCCCCAATTCTTGACCTTCCGCCCGACGCGTTTCCTCGTCGTCATGCCCTCATGGGTGGGCGACGCCGTCATGGCCACGCCGACGCTGCGGCTCATCCGCCGGTCGTTCCCCGGCGCCTTCATCGGGGCGATGGTGCGGCCGGGGATCGACGCGTTGCTCTCCGGTTCCGCGTTCATTGACGAACTCCACGTCGAGCACGTCACAGGCGTCATGGGCCCCAAGCGCACCGCGGCCAAGATCCGTGCCCGGCGGTACGACGCCGCGCTGCTGCTCACCAACTCCTTCAGCACAGCACTGGCCACGCGCCTCGCGGGCATCCCGCGCCGCGTCGGCTACGACCGCGACGGGCGCGGCCTGCTGCTGACCGACCGGCTGCAAGCGCGGAAGCGCCGCGACACGCCGCCGTTTGATCGCTCGACGACGGACCCCTCGGCGTGGGCACCCGTGCCCGCGTGTGCGTACTACTGGGGCGTGGGCGCACGATTGCTCGAAATGTGCGGCCTTCCCGCTCCCGGCGCAGAAAGCATGGGCCCGATGGAACTCTCGACCACCGACGCCGACGAACGGGCGGCTCTTGAGATTTTGTCGCGCGCCGGCGTGGACCCCGCGTCAAGATTCGCCGTGCTGAACCCGGGGGGGAACAACCCGGCGAAGCGGTGGCCGGCGGAGCGTTTCGCCGCGGTCGCGGACCATCTGTGGCGTGCCCATGGCGTGCGCTCGCTCGTCAACGGATCGCCGGGCGAGGCGGAACTGGTCGGTTCGATCATCGCCGCGTGCGGGCCGGACACGCACGCGGTGGCCCTGCCGGGGTTGGGTGTGACATTGTCATCGCTGAAGGGCATCGTCCGGCGCGCCAAGATCATGCTCACCAACGACACCGGTCCTCGCCACATCGCGGCGGCGTTCGGCGTGCCCGTTGTCTCGCTCTTCGGCCCCACCGACCCGCGATGGACCACCATCCCAGCCCGTGAGTCCGTGATCACCGCCGACCCCACCCTGCCCGACGAAGAAGTCGCCGACGACCACCCGGAGCGGTGCCGCATCGAACGGATCGGGGTTGAAACGGTGATCGCGGCGGTGGACGCGATGGTCGGTTGATGATCGGGACCGCTGCGACCACCATGAATCGGTGGTGCGGGTTTCCAGCCCGACTCAACCCCCTCGATCACGATCAACCCCGCTGCCGCGTGCTTTTCGCACCCACCCGCCCGGCACCGCCGATGTACCATTGCGTCCCGTCGCCCCACCTTTCACACCGCACCGGTCAGCCGTGAAACTGCCGTTCTCCAAACTCCGCGACCGTTCGCTCACTTGGCTCGGTGCCGTGCGCCTGCGGGCGTTCGTGCTGATCATCGGCCTGCCCCTGGCGGTGATGGGCGTGGCCTCGCTCGGCCCGGCGTGGTTGGCGTTGCCGCTGGTGGGCGTGACCGTCGCCGCCATCACGATGACGCTCGGGCGCGTCACCTCCAAACTCGGCGACCACGTCTGCTGGACCTGCGGCCACGACCTCGCGAACGAACCCCAGGGCACCCACGGCGTGGCCTGCCCCGCCTGTGGCTCGCTCAACCAGCACAACCCTCTGTGGCGGAACGAAGTGATCGCCAGCGCCGCCGAAGACCCCAGCGGGGACGTCGGCGCCGATGAAAACGAACAGGCCCGTCCGATCGAACGGGCCTGAACGTCTGCTCTGAGGCATGATGGTTCGGGGGATGGGGCGGTTGTGTTACTGCACGCCCATCTGTTTCAGGATCTCGCGCACGAGCACAGGCTCGGGTTCCGCCGAAGGGCTGGGAGAATCGCTGCCCCTCTTCGTTGGCGTCGCCCCGGCACCACCCGAGTGTCGCCCGTATTGAATGTCAGCAGTATCCGGGATGAGATCGCGGCTGGGGGCCTTGATGGTTTGCTTTGACTTCGGCGGAGCCTTCGCCTTGGGCTTGGCGGTCTTGGCCAGCTTGGACGCCTTTGGCAGGTCCGACTCAGAGACCGCGTACAAGTCGTAAACGTCCGCATCACCCCAAGCGGGGATCGTCACCTGGGCGGCAAGACGGGACTTGACGAGCAGGGCCGTCGTCGGCGTGTTGCCCGGCGGATCGATGATCTGCGCGGGCCCGTCAAGTTCGGCACGGATCGTCGCGGTTCGCCCCTTCTGCCCACGCGACAGCGGATTGAACGTCGCGCCCAGCACGATGGACGTGCCAACAGGGTGCTCGCCGCGCTTCACCGTGAGGCGGCCGAGGAAAACGGTATCCGGCCCCATCGCCCCACTAACGCTGAGCGTCGGGCTGGCCATGTACGGATTGGCCACCGGATCGACGACGACAATGGGGAAGTTGTAGCGAACGCCGCTGACCTGGGTCGGGCCGCCCGACTCCCCCGAAACCAAGCCATCGAACTGCGGGCCGATGAAGTTCGCCGGTGGGTTGGCGGCGTCCTGCAGCGTGACGGGCGAACCGCCCATGGCGAGGTAACTGGAGAACTCCGCCAACGGGAACCGGCTCACCGCGTCACGCGTCGGCGGCAGGCCGTACACCGAAGCCACCTGCGGCGTGCGGTAGAACGCGCCGGCACTGGGCACGATGGGCTGCCCCAGGGTGCCGCGTTGCCCGCCGTTGTCAACCACGAGCAACCCGAACGGTGCTGAAAAGGACGGCGCGGCGAGGAGCGGAAGAAGGCTCGCCGCGGCCGTCGCGATGGAGCGCGGGCGGGAGACACGGGCACGGGGCGAAACGGGGAACGCCGGAAGGGCGGTGCGTGGCATGGGGTCTCCTTTGAGAGATCGCGGGAACCTGACCCATGGTTAGACGGGCGCGCTCGGAGTCGGTTCCCCGTTTCTTGATGGACAATTTTGATAGGGATATGTCAGGGCTGCCCGCAATCGACGCGGTCGCTAGGCTTGACGACTCCCGGGATTCGCTCGCGGCCGTTTGTCCACGGCTCCGGTCCTCCCAAGATCCAACCGGTGATCCCCATGCACGTTCCCCCCGAAAAACTCCGCCCCGCCACGCGGGTGATCCACGCGAACCAGCACGTCGAGCCGGTGACGGGTGCGGTGATGCCGCCGATCTTCCTGAGTTCGACGTACGCGCAGGAATCGCCGGGGGTCCACAAGGGGTTCGAGTACTCGCGTTCGCACAACCCGACGCGGTACGCGTTTGAGCGGATGGTCGCGGGGCTGGAAGGCTCGCCCATCACCGAGGAGCAGGACCCCTCCTGCGGCGGGTTCGCGTTCTCATCGGGCCTGGCGGCGATGGCCACGGCGCTGGAACTGTGCGACGCCGGGGCGCACGTGATCTCGATGGACGACGTCTACGGCGGGACGAACCGGCAGTTCTCGCGGGTGCGGGCGCGGTCGCAGGGTCTGAAGGTGACGTACGTCGACATGACCGACACGCACACGTTCGAGGCGGCGATGAAGCCCGACACCGCCATGGTGTGGATCGAGACGCCCACGAACCCGACGCTGAAACTCGTGGACCTCGCGGCGATCTCGAAGATCGCCAAGCGGATCAACCCCAAGGTCATCATCGTCTGCGACAACACGTTCGCCAGCCCCATCAACCAGCGCCCGCTGCTGCACGGCTGCGACATCGTTCTGCACTCGTGCACGAAATACCTGAACGGCCACTCGGACTGCGTCGCCGGCGTGCTGGCGGTGAAAGACCTTGAACTCTGCAAGCGGGTGCGGTTCCTGCAGAACGCCATCGGCAGCGTCCTCGGCCCGTTCGATTCCTACCTCGTGCTCCGCGGCATCAAGACGCTCGATGTCCGCATGCAGCGGCACAACGAGAGCGGCATGAAGGTCGCCAAGTGGCTGGAGCAGCACAAGGGCGTCGAGCGCGTGGTCTACCCCGCGCTGACCAGCCACCCGCAGCACGCGATCTACCAGAAGCAGATGCTTGGCGCCAGCGGCATGATCACCTTCTTCATCAATGGCGGGCTTGATGAGGCGCGGAAGTTCCTCGAGGCGTGCCGGGTGTTCGCTCTGGCCGAGAGCCTCGGCGGCGTGGAATCGCTGGTCGATCACCCCGCCATCATGACGCACGCGAGCGTGCCGCCCGACCAGCGGGCGGCGCTGGGGATCTCGGATTCCCTGATCCGCCTGAGCGTTGGCATCGAGGACGTGCACGATGTTCTGGACGACCTGGAGCGTGCGATGAAGGCGGCGGTGCCGGGGGCGGCTTCGCCGGTGATGGCGAGGGTGTGAATAACGCGGCGTGCGCCGACGGCAATGATCTACCGTTTTCGCCGGCGTGCCGCGGGCATTGGCCTTCCTTTGCCGTCGCGCCCCACGAGCATTGCTTCAAGGAGTGCCCACACGTAGAGGCCGCCGATCATTAGCAGCGCGATGGAGAACTGCTGAACTGGGATGGTTCGTGAAGACATGCCCGCGAGCACGAGCGCTACGGCCGAGAGGAACACAGCGAGTTGCACACCCCCGACGATCAGCCTGAGGGCCGCGAAGTTGTGGACGCCGAGCCAACCGAAGAATATGGCGAGCCAGACGTACTTCACCTGTGTGCAGTGTGAACCCGCGTGAGCGCCCCGGATGTTCACGGCCCCGCACTCGGGGCATCGGGAGCCCTCTGCGATGCCCGCGATCTCATAAAGACAGCGGCCGCACAAAACCCGCGGCTTCCACTGCGGATTTGGTTGGATCGGATTCTCGGGTTGCTCCTGGTCAGGAGGGTTCATGTCACTGAGGTCTGGGGTACGTCAATTCTGACAAGCGGATTGCACGGAACTACTCTACATCGGCCCGTTGAACAGCCCACGCGCATGTCACACCCCCTCCGCATCATCGACGCCAACGCCAACCGCGCGCGGGAAGCCCTGCGGGTGATGGAGGACGCCGCGCGGTTTGTTCTGGATGATCGGGATCTGTGCGCGCGTTTGAAACTGCTTCGGCACGATCTGGCGGAGGTGCTCGCCCCGATCATGCTCGAAGGCATCGCCTGGCGCGACACGGCGGGCGATGTCGGCACCGCGGTTTCGACGGCGTCGGAAGCGAGGCGCGAGGGGATGCGCGAGGTCGTGATCGCCGCGGGGAAGCGGCTGAGCGAGGCGCTGCGGAGTATCGAGGAGTGTGCCAAGACGCTCCCGGCAGATCGACTGTCCGCGGCGACAGTCCCGATGAGTATCGCCGTCGAGCGCTTGCGCTATCTCGGTTACGACATCGAGCGTGACCTCGTCTTAGCGATGGGTACCGGGCGCACGCCTCAATGGAAGTTGTGCGTGGTGCTGTCGGAATCCCTGTGTACGCACCTGCCGTGGCTGGAAGTGGCGCGGCGGGCGATCGAGGGCGGTGCCGACTGCCTGCAACTGCGCGAGAAGGCGATGGACTCACGGGAGTTGTTGCAACGCGCGCGGGCACTGGTGGAGTTGGCACGCGGGCGACGCGACTCGGAGGGCGCGTTTCCGGGTGGCACCGGCTTCCAGCCGGGGATGGGAGGGGCGTGCGACACGGCAGGGAATCCTGGTCCCTCCCCTCACCGGCTGGAAGCCGGTGCCACTAATGCCGGTGCCACCGACGCCGACTCCCCCAAACCCACCGTCATCATCAACGACCGCCCTGATATCGCACTGCTGAGCGGGGCCGACGGCGTCCACCTCGGGCAATCCGACCTCACCGTACGCGACGCTCGCCGCGTC